>Ga0335082_10000164_pt1 | contig 66192 bp, 59 predicted proteins | sample Lox_Sample_41_FD_206718 | JGI IMG/M metagenome (GOLD analysis project Ga0335082, IMG submission 206718) | Soil microbial communities from Loxahatchee National Wildlife Refuge, Florida, United States - Lox_Sample_4.1 | ecosystem: Environmental > Terrestrial > Soil > Wetlands | place: USA... | reverse complement strand
TCCTTCGCGAAGACCGCGCGCGCGGCGCAGAAGCGCTCGTCGGCAGCTTCGGGCAGCTCGTGCGCGCTCGATTCCGTCTCGAGCTTCGCGAACAGCGTCTCGGCCTCGTCCAGCCGGCCGAGGCCGATCAGACACTGGAGACGCATCACCGGACCCACCTCGTCGTCGGGGTCGAGCTTCTCGAGGCTCTCGACGTCGGCGAGCGCGTTGTCGAAGCGGTTCTGGCGCAGCTGCGCCTCGGCGCGGAGCTTCAGCATCTCGCGATCGTCCGACTGCTTCTCGAGGACGTGGGTCGCGGCCTCGATGGCGGTCTCCTCGTCGCCGGCCGCGAGGGACGCCTTCGCCAGCGCCTCACCGGCGCGCACCGCCCACTCGGGGTTTTCGCTCGCCTTGCGCAGCGGCCACACCGCCTGGCTGAAGCGCCCCGTCTGCACGTTCGCGATGCCGTAGAGGTACTGGACCTCCGCATCGCCCGAGCGCTCCTGGAGCAGCTTCTCCAGCGGCTCCAACGATTCCTGATAACGCCCGGCGTCCTGCAGCGAGCGGATCTCGCCGACGGGATCCCGCGCGCATCCGAGTGCCGCCAGCAGCGGGAGCAAGGTGAGAAAAGTGCGTGTCACGAGCGAAGTGAGTCGAAGCACGGCCTGACAGTATATACGGCTCGCCGATCCGCCCAACGGCCGTGATGTAGTATCCGCCGCCATGTCGAACCGACTGCTCCGAGCGCGCTGGCCGTGGTTCGCGGCTGCGGCGGTGTTAGGCCTCGTCTATCTCGGAACGCTCGTCGAATTCAAACCGGCAGATCCGCGTCCGAAGGGCTCGATCCAGGACATCGAGCGGCTCTCGCAGCGCAAGGACCTGAAGGTCCTCTTCATCCTGGTCGACATGCTGCGAGCGGATCGGCTCTCCGCCTGGGGCTACACGCGGAACACGAGTCCGACGATCGACTGGCTGGCGTCGGGCGGTGTGCGCTTCGCGCGCCAGCTCTCGCAGTCGTCGTGGACCAAGTGCTCGATGGCGTCGCTGTGGACGTCGCTCTACCCGCAGCGCTCCGGCGTGCTGCGCTTCGACCAGGTGCTGTCGAGCGAGGCGAAGCTGCCCGCCGAGATCCTGCACGACGCGGGATTCCGGACCGTCGGTCTGTTCCGCAACGGCTGGGTCGCCGCGAACTTCGGCTTCTCTCAAGGGTTCGAGGTCTACCACCAGCCGGCGCCGCTCCCGCTCACGCCGAACGAGCGGCGCGGGAATCCGTCGATGCGTGAGCCCGCCTCGGACGCGAGCGCGGTCGAGGCGTTTCGCTCGTTCCTGAGCGTCTCGGCGCACGAGCGCTGGTTCGTCTACCTGCACATGATGGACGTACACCAGTACACGTATGACGAGAAGTCGGCGATCTTCGGCACGCAGATCTCGGACATCTACGACAACTCGGTCCGGCGCGAGGACGGGCTGATCGACGCGGTCGTGGCCCTGCTCGCGAAGGCCGGCGTGCTCGATCAGACGCTCATCGTGTTCTCCGCAGATCACGGAGAGGCGTTCAACGAGCGCGGCATCGAGGGCCACGCCCGCAACGTCTTCCAGGAAGTGACCGAGGTGCCCTTCGTGATCGCGTTCCCGTTCCGGTTGGAGCCGGGGCTCGTGATCCGCACGCGCACCGAGAACGTCGATGTCTGGCCGACGGTGCTCGACCTGCTCAAGCTGCCGCCGCTCCAGCCGAGCGACGGGAGATCACTGGTGCCGCAGATCCTCGCGGCGGCGCGGGGCGAGACGCCACCCTCGGACGGCGCGAATGCCTTCGCGCAGATCGATCAGACCTGGGGACAGCACGACCAGACGCCTGCGCCGATGGTGGCGGTGGCCTCGGGCGACTTCCGCTACGTGCTCTCCACGCGCGGCGGACGCAGCGAGGAGCTCTTCGATCACCGCAGCGATCCGCTCGAGACGACCGACGTGCGAGACAAGAATCCCGAGGTGACCGAGCGCCTGCGCGCTGCGGCTCTCGAATACCTGGAACGCAAGCCGCCGTGGAGCGAGCGACCTCGCGATCTGGATCTGGACGAGATGGAGAAGGGTCAGCTCCGCGCGCTCGGCTACGGCCTTCCGTGAGAAGCCGCCTCCGCAGTCGCACGCGGCGATTTCAGAACGTGACGCCGAGCGTGACGCCGTAGGTGCGCGGCTCGCCGATCCAGTTCTCTACGGACTGGAAGGCGACGGTGGTATCCGCCACGTAGCTCTTGTAGCGGATGTCCTCGATGTTCTTGATCCAGGCCGTGAGCTCGATCGAGGAGGAAGGGAACCCGTAGTGGACCTGTAGATCCTGCAGCATGTAGGCCTTCTGTCCGATCGAATACTTCGGCAGCGGGAAGTTCCCCAGGATCGGGCTCGCAGTGACGCCTCGCCCATTGCTCGGATCGTAGTTGATGTCGTCGGTCCAGTTGAGGTCGTAGCGCACCCCGGTGGTTCCCCAACGCCCGAGGTCGAACTTGTAGTCGACGGTTCCGCTGAACTTGAATCGCGGCGTGTTGGGCAGCCGGTTTCCGGTGAAGTCCACCGTGGCACTGAACACATGTGTTTGCCCTTGGGTGGGAGTGAACTGGATGATGCGGGTATCGGTGAAATCGAGGAACTCGCTCTCGATCCAGCCGAACCGCCCGCTGATCGACAGGTCCTCGAAGAAGCTCGGCACGAAGCCCTGCAACGGCTGCGTGCGGACGTTCATCTCCGCGCCATACACCCGGGCGTCGTTGGCGTTGATGATCTTGAGCTGCGGAACCCCGCCGAACTGATTCTCGAAGACGAAGACCTGGTAGTCCTGGTAGTGGTAGAAGAACAGATCGCCGTCCATCTGCAGCCGGCCGTCGAACCAACCTGCGTGAGACCCGATCTCGAACGCGTCGATGTTCTCGGGGTCCGCAACCGTCGGGTTCGCCGCAAAGATCGAGGCCTGTCCCTGAGACGTTCGCAGCGAGTTCCCCTGGATCTGACCTCCCTTCCACCCGTGCGTGTACTTCACGTACGCATTGATCTCGTCCGTGAAGTTGTACGTGAGGTTGAGACCCCCGGTGGGTGCAGACCACGTCTTGTTCACGTTCACCGGGGCTCCCACGGTCAGGCCGGGCGGTATCAGGAGTGGGATGACGGTCTCTTCGAAACTCTTGTCCTCGAAGTTGTAGCGGGCGCCCCCCTGGAGCGTGAAGCCGTCGGCGAAGTCCCAACGAAAGTTCCCGAACACACCGGCGCTGTTGGTGTCCTGGGTGTAGTCCTGGAAGGACTGGAAGAGTCTCGGGTCGGCCGAGCTGATCGCATTCGGCCGGACATCGAAGAAGCTGTGCGAGTCGAGCTCCTCTCGCAGGAAGTAGCCCCCCCAGCGCAGGGTCCCGGGAAACCAGTCCGTGGGACTCCATTCGAAATTGAGGTTCTGCGTCGCTTGCCAGGCCCGGTCCTGCGGAGAGAGCGCGAGGATGGGATTCGAGGAGAAATCGAAGTCCTGCGTCCGCTTGCGCTTGTAGTTCTCCCAGCCGGTGATCGACGTCGCGCGAACCGGCCCCAGTGAGAATTGACCGTCGAGCGTGGTCCCCACCGTGTCGTTGTGCTCCATGCCGACGAGGTTGTAGTCGTTTTTGTACGGATCCGATTCCTCGATCTTCTTGGCGACCTTCGCGATGGTCGCGATCCGGGCGTTCTGGTTGATCTGGGCGCCGGAGAGACGTTGGGCAGGGGGGAGAAGGTTGTTCGAGGCGATCATCGATGCGCGAATGGCCTTGTAGATCTTCCCGATCTTCGGGTCGTAGTAGCCGCCCGCCGAGGCGGGAGCTCCAGCAGGAATGACGACCGCTCCGCCTGGGAATGGTTCACGAAACGCCTGGCCGGAGGCGATTCCCCAGACTTGACCCAGCTGGGACTGCTCGTGGAGCTCGCTCCCGTGCACGTTCAGCACCCAGTCCATGTCGGTGCCCGGGGGTTGCAGGCGGAACAAGCCGCGCGCGGCCCAGCGATCCCAGTCGTTGACTTCCTGGGGGAGACTCTTGGGTATCGGGGTATCACGACTCCCCGTCACGGTTTCGTTGCAGACTCGGGTCAGATCGGGGTTCAGCGGAGGCTGATTGTCGTCGGTGTTGCCGCAGCGATTCCGATAGAAGGGATCGCGTTGCGTCAGGCGGAAGGCACCGCGGGCCGAGAGCCAGTCCTCGGCGACCGGGAGCGAGATCATCCCCTGGTAGTCGCGCATGTTGTAGGTGATTCCGTAGTCCGTGCGGAAGGCCGCCTCGTATTGCCCGGTCGGCTCGTTGCTGACGGTGCGGATCGCGCCGGCCGACGCGCCCCGGTTGTCGTCGAAGCCCTCCGGACCGCGGAGCACGTCGATGTTCTGGATGTCGAAGAGCGGGATGAGCTGGAGCGCGGGCGAGTTGATCGGCACGCCGTCGCGGTAGATCGCCACGGCGCCTCCGGCGTTCGCGCTGAAGTCGTTGAGGCCGACACCGCGGATGAAGAAGGTCGGCGTGGTCGCGGAGAGCGTCTTGATCTCCAGGTTCGGCGTCACCTTCGCGAGATCGGAGATGTTCTGGGCACCGATCTTCTGGAGCTCTTCGAGATCGAAGCGCTGCACCGAAGAGGCCTCGTCCTTCATCACCTCTTCCGGGGCGCCCTGGATGGTGATCACCTCGATGCCCTTGGGCGGCTCCTTCGCTCCTGCATTCGGCTCTTCTCCGGCGCTCGGTTCCTCCTCCTCGGGAGCCGGCGCGTTCGACTCCGCCGGCGCCTGCGCGGTCTCGTCCTTCACGGCCTCGTCGGGTCCCGCGGCCGCGATCGGGACCGCGAAGGCCACGACGAGCGCCACGCTGGAGACCGCCAGCCACAGAGCCGCCGCCAGGACGTGCCATCGCGAGGTCGGAAGAGCGCGCTGGTGTAGAGCCATCCCGGTTTGCTCGTGCGCCTCGGAACGCTTCGATGGGGCCCGCAAGAGTCGCGCTGTGTTGCAGCGAGTGAATGACCGAGCGTCAGGGGGCGCGCAGTGTCTGATTTCGGGCCCGCTCCGTCAAGCGATTGTCCGATCGCGCCACGCGGCATTGACCCGATCGCGCACCCGGGCGCAAGCGCACCGCAGCGTCAGTACGAGATGCCGTAGACGCGTGCAGCCGTCTCGCACGTGACCTTGCGCAGCACCTCGGCTCCGTGACGCGCGAGCGGGGACTCGGCCAGGGCCTTGCGCGAGTGCGGCCACGTGCTGTCGCCGTGCGGGTAGTCCGACGCCCACATGACATTGTCGGCACCGATCCGCGGGATCAGCTCGACGCCGAGTCCTTCGTCCTCGTAGGTGGTGAACACCTGGCGCCGGAAGATCTCGCTCGGAAGCGACCCGATCTTGTAGTCGCTGATCTTCGAGCCGTACTTGTGGAGCTCGTGGTCCAGGCGCTCGATCACGTACGGGATCCAGCCGAGGCCCGCCTCGCCCATCACGAACTTCACGCGCGGCCGCTTCTCGAGCGTGCCCGAGAAGATCATGCCGGAGAGCGTCTCGTCGAGCTGGATCGGCACCACCGCGACGAAGGCCGGCGAGCGCCAGGAGTTGAGCTTCATCTTGAGGCTGTGCGTGCCGCCGGCGAGGTGCACGTGGATCGGGATGCCGGCCTCCTGTGCCGCGTCCCAGAACGGCGCCCAGTCGTCCTCGAAGAGCGGCGCGCCGCGGCCCACGGTGTCGCTCACGATCGCGCCCCGGTGTCCCATCTTCGCGCAGCGCAGCAGCTCGTTCTTCGCGACCTGCGGATTGTAGGAGGGCAGGTCGGGCAGCAGGATCAGCCGGTTCGGCGAGTGCTTCTGGAACTCGGCCGCCCAGTCGTTGTAGACCATCGACACCTGCTCGTGGAGCGCCGCGTCGTTCATGCGAAGCTGCGTGCACGTCGGGCCGTAGATGATCTGTGTCAGCACGCCGTCGCGGTCCATGTCCTCGAGCCGCGTCTGGGGCTGACCCGGGCGGAAGCCGTGGTCGTGGGCCGCGATGAAGCCCTTCTCCTTGCGGCCGGAGGGCGAGATGCGCTGGCCGTCGCAGATCCAGTACGGCCCGTCGGGCGTCTGCTCGACGTGCGGTCCGCGCTCGCGCCATGCCTTCGGCAGGCGCGACGACCACACGTCGACGGGCATCGCGTGGATGTCGAGATGGTCGTCGGCCGAGATCAGGGTCTGATTTTCGGGGAGCGTCATCGAATCCTCCTGGATCGTTCGGGTCAGACGGTGGCCCGTGCTGCCACGAGCTCGGCGATGCGCGCATCGTCGAGCCCCAGCAGGCCGCCGAGGATCTCTTTGTTGTGTTGTCCGAGAGTCGGGCCCGGGGCGCGCAGCTCGCCGGATCCATCCGAGAAACGCATGCCTGCGCGCTCGAACACCATCTCGCCGAGGTTCACGTGGCGCAAGCGCACGAAGTGTCCGCGGTGCGCGAGCTGCGGATCCGCCAGGAGATCGTTCGCGTCCTGCACGGGCGCGGCCTGCACACCCGCCTCTTGCAGGCGCGCGGCGAGCTCGTGCGCGTCGAAGGCGCGCGTCCAGTCGCCGATGCGCGCATCGAGATCCGTCTGGTTCGCGAGGCGCGAGTCGTTCGTCGCGAAGCGCGCGTCGCGCGCCCAGTCGGGCCGGCCCATCGCGCCGACCAGGCGCTCCCAGTCGGTGTCGGTCGGGCAGGCGAGGGCGATCCAGCGATCGTCGCCGCGCGCCGGGTAGACCGAATGCGGTGCGCACTGCTCGCTGTGGTTGCCGATGCGGCCCTGGACCTCGCCGTTTGCGGAGAAGCGCGCGACCACCTCGGAGAGGCTGTACACGGCCGTCTCGATCTGCGACACGTCGATCGACTCGCCTTCGCCCGTGCGCCGGCGCCGCCACAGCGCGGCGAGGATGGCGGAGGCCAGATAGCGCGGAGCCAGCGAGTCGGTGATCGTGCCGGCAGGGCCGTAGCCCATGCCATCGGGCCAGCCGGTCAGGTGATTGAAGCCGGAGATCGCCGAGCCCTGACCGCCGAAGCCCGGGTAGTGGCGCTGCGGTCCGGTCTGACCGAAGAGACAGCCGCTCGCCATCACGACACGAGGGTTGATCGCGCGCACGCGCTCGTGGCCGAGGCCGAGCTTCTCGAGCACGCCGGCCGCGTAGTTCTCGAGGACCACGTCGGCCCACTTCACCAGCTCCTCGGCGAGGCGCAGGCCCTCCGGGTGCTTCAGATTCAGCGCGACCGTCTCTTTGTTCGCGTTCAGCAGGATGAACATGGGCGCTGCTTCGAGACCGTATTTCGGATGGGGTGCCAACGTGCGCAGGAAGTCGGGGCGCTCGCGCGACTCGATGCGAATGACGCGCGCGCCGTGCTCGGCGAGATAGCTGGCCGCGACCGGTCCGGCGGCGCCCGAGCCGATCTCGAGCACGCGCAAGCCGTCGAAGAGGTTCTTGCTGCGCGGCGCGTTCCCGGTCGAGGACGGCGTCGCGGCCGGCGCCGCTTGCGCGTGCTCGAGCTCCCGGCGGACCTCGGCGTCGTGCTCGCCGATCCGCGGCGCGCGGCGGCGCAGCGCGATCCGGCCGCTGCGGACCTTCGCAAAGAAGTCCGGGTGCTCGATCGACGCGCCGAGGTGCGGATAGTCGAGCCGCACGAAGAGATGCCGGTCGCGCAGCTGCACGTGCTCGACGATCTCGCGGGCGTCGTTGCAGGGCGCCAGCAAGATGCGGCGCTCGAGCGCCTGGGTGAAGAGCTCGCGCATGCTGCGGCTCGCGAAGAACGCGCCGAACGCGCCCTCGAGCCGCGCGATCTCGGCGTCGGAGAGCTTCGCGTAGTCGTAGGCGTCCCAGTCGTACTCGCGGAGCCACTGCGGCGCCATCCCGCACTCTTCCATGTAGGCGACGGTGGCCTTCAAATTGGGGATGCGGGCCGGGCCTCCGCGCAGGCCGAAGCTGACGTTGCCGTCCTTGGCCGCCCAGATCTCGCGAGTCCGCTGCATCATCGGGCCCGTGCGCCGGAGGAGCGGGCCGCCGCTGCCGACCTGGCCGGGGCCCGAGAGCAGCGAGCGCAGCTGCGTCTCCTGGAGCGAGACGTCGACGAGCTGACCGCGGCCGGTGTCGTCGCGCGCGTAGAGCGCCGCGAGCACGCCGATCGCGGCCTCGGCGCCGCCGTGGTAGTACGCGGTCGGCATGCTGCAGCGCACGGGCGGGCGATCCGCGTCGCCCGTCTGCGCGAGGTTCCCGCCCATCGCCACCGCGATCAGGTCTCCGCCGCGCCAGTTCGCAAGCGGTCCGGTCTGTCCGAAGGGAGTGATCGAGCAGTGCACGAGCCGCGGGTTCAGTCGACTCGTCGCCGCGTAGTCGAGGCCGAGCGACGCGTGCTGACCGGGCGCAAAGGTCTCGAGCAGCACGTCGCTTCGCGCGACGAGCCGAAGAAGGGTTTCGCGGTCGCGCGCCAGGTCGAGCTGGATGCCGCGCTTGCTCGTGTTGAGCGCCAGCCAGACCAGGCTGCGCTCGGGATCGACGACACCGCCGAGATACGGGCCGCGCCGCCCCGCGAGGTCGCCGCCGGGCGGCTCGACCTTGATCACATCGGCGCCGAGGTCGCCGAGGATCTTGCCGGAGAGCCAGCCCGACTCATCGGTGAGATCCAGGACCTTCAGACCTTCGATCACTTTCATGCCTCCGGATTGCCCATCTTACTTGCGAGTCAGTTAGAATGGCAACGACGATGTCGCCGCGCACCTCCCTATCTATTACTGCTCCGCGCGGACCCGCTTCCCGGCGCAGCGGGGAGGAGACCCGCGCCGCCCTCCTCGCGGCGGCCGAGCGACACTTCGCCGAGCGCGGCTTCGAGGCCGCTCGCCTCGAGGACATCGCGGCCGACGTGGGGATCCGGCGCGCGGCGATCTTCTACCACTTCCCCGACAAGCGCGAGCTGTACATGGCCGTGCTCGACGATGCGCTCGGGAGCGTGGCGCCGGTGCTGCCCGCGAGCGGCACGACCGCAGAGAGACTCGAGAACGCGATGGGCGCGTGGATCGACTACGTGGCGCGCCGCCCGACGGTTGCGCGCCTGATCCTGCGCGAGGCGGCGAGCGCGCAGCCCGGCGTGGCGTCGGCGCTCGCGCGCGCCGGCAGTCCGCTGGTCCGTTGGCTCCGCGCGTTGATCGACGAGGGCGTGGCCGAGGGAACCCTCGAGCCGCTCGACGAGCCGCACCGGGTGATCAGCCTGATGGGGGTCGCGACCGTCTTCCACTTCGCCTCGAGGTCGTCGCTCACGCCCGACGTCAGCTTCGCCCCCTCGAGCGCCGCGGACCACGAGCGACACAAGGCGGAGACGTTGCGGGTGGCAAAGCGCATGCTCGGCATCGCCGCGCGCGGCTAGGGAGAAGCGTGGACTTCGAGATCACCCCCGAGCAGCAGGATCTGGTCGACTCGGTGCGCGCGGTGCTCGAGCGCGAGTGCCCGACCGCGCTGGTGCGCGACATCATCGAGAACGGCAGCGCTCCGCGACAGCCGTGGAAGAGCGCGCGCGAGCTCGGCTGGACCGCGATCGACGTGCCCGAGGCGCAGGGCGGCCTCGGCCTGGGCTTCCACGCGTTGGGGCTGGTCGTCGAGCAGCACGGCTGCGCCATCGCGCCCGGCCCGTTCCTCGCGACCATCACCCAGTTCCTCCCGCTCGTGCGCGAGGTCGCCGATGCCGGCCAGCAGGATCGCTTCGTGCGCGCGGCGGCCTGCGGCGAGATCACGGGAGCGCTCGCGATCGACCATGGCCGCGCCGCGCTGCACGGGCTCGGCGATTCGCTGCGCGCGCGGCGCGACGGCAACGCCTGGGTGCTCGACGGCGAGCGCCGGTACGTGCTCGACGGCGACCGGGCCGACGAGATCGCGGTCGCGGCGCGCGTCGATGCGAGCGACGGCGTGGGGCTCTTCGTCGTGCCCCAGGAGGCGGTCAAGGCGCAGCGCGTGGTCGAGCTCGACGCGAGCCGCCCGCTCGCGCACCTGCGCTTCGAGGGCGTGCGCGTCGAGCCTTCGCGCGTGCTCGGGGCGCCCGGTGCCTGCGCGCCGGCGCTCGGCCGGGCGCTCGAGCAGGCGACCGTCGCCGCGGCGCTCGAATGCGTCGGGACCTGCCAGACCTTGTTGGACCGCACCGTGGAGCATGCGAAGACCCGCCGGCAGTTCGGCCATCCGATCGGTTTCTTCCAGGCGATCCAGCACAAGTGCGTGGACATGTTCGTGCAGGTGGAGAAGGCGCGTGCAACGGCGTATTTCGCGATGCTCGCGGTCGCGGAGGACGACGCGCGCCGGACGCTCGCGGCGTCGATGGCCAAGGCGGCGGCCAGCGACTGTCAGCGCATCGTCTGCAAGGAAGGCATCCAGATCCACGGCGGCATGGGTTACACCTGGGAGAGCGACGTGCACCTCTACGTGAAGCGCGCCAAGACGCTCGACGCGCTCTTCGGCACGGGTCCGCAGCACCGACAGCGCGTCGCCGACCTGCTGGAGATCTGACGTGCAGCTCCACTACGACGCGAAGACCGAGGAATTCCGCAGCGAGCTGCGCGCGTGGCTCGCGACGAACCAGCCGGATGTCGAGGAGATGCGCGCGGAGCCGTCGACCAGCTCCGCGCATCTGACCGGCTGGTCCCGGCGCTGGCAGCGCCGATTGTTCGACGCGGGCCTGCTGGTTCCCGGATGGCCGCGCGAGCTCGGCGGCCGCAACCTCGGGCCGGTGCAGCAGCTCGTCTACCACGAGGAGATGGCGAGGATCCCCGTCCGGCGCACCACCAATCCGCAGGGCCTCGGCATCGTGGCGCCCTCCATCCAGGACTACGGCAGCGAGTTCCTGAAGCGGAAGTACCTGGTGCCGACCTTGCGCGCCGAAATCTCCTGGTGTCTCGGCATGAGCGAGCCGGGCGCCGGCAGCGACCTCGCGAGCCTCTCGACGCGCGCGCAGGTCCACGACGATCACTTCACCGTGCACGGCCAGAAGATCTGGACCTCCGGAGCTCACCACTCCGACTACTGCTTCTGCTTCGTGCGCACCGACCCCGACGCGCCGAAGCACCGCGGCATCAGCGTGCTCATCGTCGACATGAAGGCGAAGGGCGTCAGCACGCGGCCGCTGCCCGCACTCCACGGCCGAGACGACGCGGACTTCAACGAGGTGTTCTTCGACGGGGTCGTGGTGCCGCGCGATCACCTGGTCGGGGCGCTGAATCACGGCTGGTCGATCTCGGCGGGGTCGTTGGCGCACGAACGGGGCATGGTGTGGCTCTCGAGCGCCGCGTACCTCGACGACATGGTCGAGCGCCTGCGCAAGCTGGCGCGCACCATGGGCTCTGACGGAAGCCGCATCGGCGAGAGCGGCACCTTCCGCGACGAGCTAGCGTCGGTCTACGTCGACGCGCAGGCGATGTGGATCATGGGCTACCGCGGCTTCGCGAAGTTCGCCAAAGGGAACATCTCGCCGGAGCATTCGCTGCTGAAGCTCTTCAGCTCGGAGGTGGCGCAGCGCGCGGCGCGCCTCGCGGCCGAGGCGCAGGGGATCGACGCGCTCGACAACGAAGCCCCGCGCCTCGCCTATACCGAGGACACCGCGATGCCCTGGATCCGGCGCTACCTCCAGACCTTCGCCTCGACGATCTCGGCGGGAGCCTCCGAGATCCAGCGCAACATCATCGCGGAGAGGGTGCTCGGCCTGCCGCGACGTTAGGCGACACCGCAACGCGGGGCTGACGCCCCGAAGGAGCCGTACCGTGAAGATGGAAGACATGATCCTGGTGAGCGTCGACGATCACGTGTGCGAGCCGCCCGACATGTGGGAGCGGCACGTCCCCGCCAAGTGGAAGGACCGCGCGCCGCGGATGGTCCACAAGGTCGACGGCAGCGACGTCTGGGTCTTCGAGGGGCAGCAGATCCCGAACGTGGGTCTCAACGCCGTGGCCGGCCGCGCTCCCGAGGAGTACGGCATGGAGCCGACCGCGCTCGCGCAGCTGCGCCGCGGCTGCTTCGACGTCGACGCGCGCATCGACGACATGAACGTGAACGGCGTGCTCGGCTCGCTGTGCTTCCCGTCGGTGCCGGGCTTCGTCGGCGAGCTCTTCGGCAAGCAGGCGAAGGCGGGCAACAAGGAGCTCGCGATCACGATGCTGCGCGCCTACAACGACTGGCACATCGACGAGTGGTGCGGGGCGCACCCCGGTCGCTTCGTTCCGCTCGCGCTCCCGCCGATCTGGGATCCGCAGGAGATGGCCGCCGAGGTGCACCGCGTGGCGAAGAAGGGCTGCCACGCGATCACGTTCGCCGACACACCGGGGGGTCTCGGCTATCCGAGCCTGCACAACGAGCACTGGGATCCCTTCTGGAAGGCCTGCTCCGAGGAGGGCACGGTCGTCTGCATCCACATCGGCTCGGGCACCGGGATGAATCTCCAGGATCCCGGCGCACCGGTGGAGATCATGATCGCGACGACGCCGTCGACCCTGCTGGCCGGCGCCACGGAGCTGGTGTTCTCGCCGGTCTTCCCGAAGTTCCCGGATCTCAAGATCGCGCTCTCCGAGGGCGGGACCGGCTGGATCCCGTACTTCCTCGAGCGCATCGACTACGTGCACGCGCACCATCACAAGTGGACGCACCACACGTTCCCCAACGGCAAGAAGCCCTCCGAGATGTTCCGCCAGCACGTGATCACGTGCTTCATCGACGACGCGGTCGGCGTGCGCAACCGCGACCTGATCGGCGTCGACAACATGACGTGGGAGTGCGACTACCCGCACTCCGACACGACGTGGCCGAACGCGCCCGAGATCCTGTGGCGCTCGGTGGGGAGCATTCCGGACGCCGACATCCACAAGATCACCTGGCAGAACGTGGTGCGGCACTTCCAGTACGACCCCTTCAAGCACATCCCGAAGGAGGAGTGCACGGTCAGAGCGTTGCGCGCGAAGGCGAAGCACGTCGACGTGAAGCCCCGCAGCGGCGGGGGCGGCAAGAAGCCGTCCGACTACGAGCGCGGCTACTGCACCATCGGCGACATCATGAAGCAGATGGCGGGCGCCTTCTCGACGCCCTTCGACAGCGAGGGGCACGGCAAGGTCGAGAACCCGCTCGAGCATGTCCAGAAGAGCCGGGGCGGCCGCTAACCGAGGAGAAAGTCTTTGGCCCGAGTGCCCATCGCCGAGGGTCTGTTCACCTGGCCGTCGCAGGCGCCCCAGCTGATCGGCGCCCGCTGCAGCGCGTGCGGGATCGTGACCTTCCCGTCCCAGGGCTCCTGCCCACGCTGCGCGTCCACGAAGATGGGCGAGCAGCTGCTGTCGCGGCGCGGGCGGCTGTGGGCGTGGACGACGCAGGACTTCCCGCCGCCGTCGCCTCCCTACACGGGGCCGGGCGGGGACGCGTTCGTGCCGTTCGGCGTCGGCTACATCGAGATCCCCGGCGAGGTGAAGGTCGAGGCGCGGATCACCGAGACCGACCCGGAGCGGCTGCGCGAGGGCATGGAGATGGAGCTCGTCGTGGTGCCGTTCCGCACCGACGACGCAGGCAACGAGGTCGTAACCTTCGCGTTCCGACCGGTCGCCTAGCGTTCCAGGGACGAGCCGCGCAGCAAAGAGGAGGAGCGGAATGGACGTCGCCATCGTGGGAGTCGGGCTGCACCCGTTCGGCCGCTTCCCGGGAGTGTCGGCGATCGAGATGGGAGCCGTCGCGATCCGCCGCGCCCTCGCCGACGCGAGCGTGGAGTGGCGCGACATCCAGTTCGCGTTCGGCGGCAGCTACGAGGTGGACAACCCCGACGCCGTCGTCGCGCTCATGGGACTGACCGGGATCCCGTTCACCGACGTCTACAACGGCTGCGCGACCGCGGCCTCCGCGCTGACGCTTGCCGCCAACACGATCCGCCTCGGCGACTACGAGCTCGGCATCGCGGTCGGGATGGACAAGCACGTTCCGGGCGCGTTCAAGGGCGACCCGCGCGACTACGCCTGTCCGTCGTGGTACGGCGAGATCGGCCACTTCATCACCACGAAGTTCTTCGGGATGAAGATCAACAAGTACATGCACGATCACGGCATCTCGCACGCGACGCTCGCGAAGGTCGCGGCCAAGGCCTATCGCAACGGCGCGCGCAATCCGAACGCCTTCCGGCGCAAGCCGCTCGCCGAGAAGGAGATCCTCGCGTCGAAGATGCTGAACTACCCGCTGACGCAGTACATGTTCTGCGCTCCGGACGAGGGCGCCGCTGCGGTCGTCGTCTGCAAGGCGGAGCACGCGCGCCGGTACAGCGACCACCCGATCTATCTGCGCGCGAGCACGGTGCGCACGCGGCGACTCGGCGCGTTCGAGGTGCACAGCCCCTGGCTGCCGGTCGAGGACACGCCGGGCGCGACGGTGGATGCGTCGCGCGCGGCCTACGAGAGGGCCGGCATCGGCCCCGAGGACGTGGACGTCGTGCAGCTCCAGGACACCGACGCCGGCGCGGAGATCATCCACCTCGCCGAGAACGGCTTCTGCGCCGACGGCGAGCAGGAGAAGCTCGTCGCCGAGGGCGCGTTCGAGATCGGCGGCCGCCTGCCGGTCAACACTGACGGCGGTCTCCTCGCGAACGGCGAGCCGATCGGTGCCTCGGGCCTGCGCCAGATCCACGAGGTCGTGCTCCAGCTCCGGGGCAGGGCAGGGGATCGCCAGGTGCCGGGCAATCCGAAGGTCGGGTACACGCAGCTCTACGGTGCGCCGGGCACGGCGGGGGTCTCGATCCTCTCGGTGTGACGCGAGCAGGGTGTCTCACGCGTGTCGGCGACCTCACGCGATTCAGCGATGCGCGCGGTCGACGGCGTCGACGCCCGGGCGGTTCACCGCGACGCGCGGGGTCGCCAGTCTCCGTGAGCGCTCAGCCACGGCGCCGCTCCAACAGGCGGCTCACGACCGGCCAGTAGCGCTCGCCGAATCCGGCCTCGATCGCGGCGTCGAGCAGGTCCTCGACTCGCTTCGCGCCGTCGAGCTCGATGCCTGCCTGCTCACCCAGTAGCCGCGCGTAGCGCAGGTCCTTCAGCGCGTAGCGCACCGAGAACGCCTTCAGCGGATAATCGTCGGGCAGGACGGCCTTCATGCCGTGGCTGCGCAGCGCAAAGCTGTCGGCGGAGCCACTTGCGAGCGCGTCGAAGAGAACTCTGGCGCTCACGCCCAAGCGCTCGCCGATCGCCTTGGCCTCGCAGAGCGCAACGACATTCTGAAAGAGCAGCACGTTGTTCAGGATCTTGAGGACCTGCCCGCAGCCGACCGGTCCGCAGAGCGTGATGTCCGTCGCAAACGCGGCGATGAGAGGCTTCAGCTCCAGGAAGACGTCGGGCTCTGCACCGACCATCACGGCGAGCGTGCCGGCCTCGGCGGCGGCGCGCGTACGCGCAACGGGCGCATCGACGAAGCGGGCCCCGGCCGCGGCGAATTCCTGCGCCAGTCTGCGCGTCGTGTGCACCGGCGAAGTGCTCAAGTCGACCACGGTCTGGCCAGCGCGAATCGCGGTGAGCAAGCCGTCGGCCGCGTGCGCGAGCTCGTCCACCACTTCGCCCGAAGGCAGAGAGAGGAACACGACGTCCGCGCTCTCGACGACGCTGCGCACCGAGCCGCCGCTGCGCACACCATGCGCGGCCAGACGTTCGAGCGGCGCTGGATCGAGGTCGTGGGCGACGACGTGGCGCTTCGTCTTGAGGGCCAGATTGCGGCAGATGGGCTCGCCCATGACGCCCAATCCGATGAATCCCAAGTGCTCCGTCTCGGGTGTCATGTCTCCATGGACCCTCTTGCGGGTCAGTCATCGAGGCCCAGGTAGATGGCCTTGGTCTGTTGGTAGAGGCGCAACCCGGAAATACCCTTCTCGCGGCCCAGTCCGCTCTGCTTGTAGCCACCGAACGGCGTCGAGATCGACAGCTGCTTGTATGTATTGATCCAGATCGTTCCAGCCTGCAGGCGCCGCGCCACCCGCAGCGCGCGGCGATAGTCCGCCGTCCAGACCCCGGCGGCGAGACCGAACACCGTGTCGTTCGCCTGGGCGACGAGATCGTCTTCGTCATCGAAGGGCATGACGCAAAGAACCGGACCGAAGATCTCCTGCTGGGCGATCGCGGCGCGATTGTCCACGCCCGCGAGCACTGTAGGCAGATAGTAGGCGCCGCCGGAGAGCCGCTGTGCAGAAAGCCGTCCGGCCCCGGCCAGCACCTCGGCACCTCCCGCGCGCGCCTCCTCGACCATGCGTTCGATGCGCTCGCGATGGGCGAACGACGCGATCGGTCCCATCTGCGCGCCCGGCGCATCGGGCAGGTCGACCCTGAGAAGCTGCGCTTTGCGCACGACCGCTTCCACGACCGCACGGAACGACTGCCGTTGCACGAACAGACGCGATCCTGCGACGCACGACTGCCCGCTGCTCTCGAAGATCCCAGCCGCCACGGCCTCAGCGGCCTTCCCGAGATCGGCGTCAGCGAAGACGATGTGGGGTGACTTTCCGCCGAGCTCGAGCGATACCGGCAAGAGCCTGCGGGCCGCCGCCTCGGCGATGCGCTTGCCGCTATCGGTGCCTCCCGTGAAGGAGACCATCTTCACGGCCGGATGCGCGACGAGCGCGCTACCGGCCAACGCTCCCGTGCCGGGGACGACATTGAGCAACCCGGGAGGCAAACCCGCCTCGAGCGCGATCCGGCCGAGCTCGAGCGCAGGGGAGGGAGTGATCTCCGAGGGCTTGAGCACGACGGCGTTCCCGGCCGCGAGCGCCGGCGCCACCTTCTGCGCCTCGAGCGTCACGGGGGAGTTCCACGGTGTGATCGCGGCGACGACGCCGTAGGGGTCGTAGGCGGTCATGGAGAGGTAATTGCCGCGCGAGGGCGTCACTTCTGCGCCGAGCGCTTCGCACGCCGCCGCGAAGTACCGGAACGCGGCGGCCGCACTCTTCACCTGAGCGACACACTCGGGCCAGATCTTGCCGTTCTCGATCATCTGCACGCGAGCGAGTGTTTCGGTGTTCGCGAGCATGAGCTCGGCGATCCGGTGCAGGGTGCCGGCCCGCTGGTGCGGCGCGAGATCCGACCACGACGCCTGCTCGGCTGCGCGCTCGGCCGCAGACACGGCGTCCTCCACGTCCGCGGGGCGCGCGGCGCAGACCTCGTAGTTCACGGCGCCGGTGGCGGGATTCACGATGCGAAGCGACTCACCAGAGGACACCCAGTTTCCGCCGATCAGCATCGGCTTTCTCGCCGGGCTCGTTGCGACCGCTGTCTTGCCCGTGTGTGATGCGCCCAACGTCACGCCTCGTCAGCCGACCTGTGCGGCCGGCGGCTCTCGAGCGCGTAGCGCAGCAGCGCAGCCAGCCGGTAGAAAGAATGGGCGAACTTCCCGTACGGCAGGACGATGAACAGGGCCATCACGATCGCCAGATGGACGACGAGCAAGATGGCCATGGCAGAGGTCTCTCGAAGGACGAGCAGCAGCAAGCCGGTCGCACTGGTCAGAAACAGCAGCAGGATCAATGCATCGCCGGCGCCGGCCTGTGCGCTGTCGAGCGTGAGCGGATCCGCGCGCCGACGGCAGACGTAGAGGAGCGGAGGTCCGATCAGGAGCCCGACGCCGCCGGCCGTCCCGAGCAGCACCGGCAGACTCAGATAGTCGTAAGGGGCCTCCCAGCCGAACGCGGAGTGGTAGACGGCCGCCACCGTCGTCGCGGCGAAGCAGAGCAGAAAGCCGTAGAAGGTCAGATGATGCGCCGCGCGCCGCAGCGAGGCCGTGCGGTCGAGCTCGTCCGTGCAGGCCGTTGCGTGGCCGCCGAGATAGCGCAGCGAGAACGCGTCCCCGAGCGCCGTCTTCCAGGCCATGGGATCGGCGAGTGCGGTTCGCTCCTCGCCCATGTCGGACCACGCGCCCAGCACGCCGGTGAACATCGTGGCAACGACGAACAGTCCGACTGCGCCGAAGACAAAAAACATCACGCCGTGTGGGATGACGCTGTAGAAGCGCGCGCCCGGCACCGCGTGGAACAGGTCCTCCGATCGGCTCGACGAGACCCCGACCCACAGCGAAGCGGCGATCACCGCGGCGAGCGCCAGGGCGGTCAGGACTCCGCTGCGGCCGAGCACCTCGCCGAGCCACGCGGGCCACGCATACGCGCGGTAGGTCTCCCCACGAACTCGAGCCAGCGTCCGAGGGACGTTCACGCCGAACGCGTGTGGGGGCGCGTACTGACACGCGTAGAGACAGTCCCCGCAGCTGTGGCACAGATTCGCCAGGTAACGGATGTCGGCCTCGCTGAACGAGAGCCGCCGTTCCATGGCCGGGAACACGGCGCAATACCCTTCGCAGTACCGACAGGCGTTGCAGATCGTCATGATCCGAACGCCCTCGTCGACGGGCTCGTCGAGTGGCTGCAGCAGCGGAGCGTCAGCCGCGCGCATGGGTGCCTGCCTCGTGGCCCGCGATCCGACCGAACACGCCGCCGATCGTCATTCCGATCCCGGCGAGGTAGCCCTCGCCGAGTACGTTGCCCGCCATGATCTCGCCAGCCGCGTAGACGTTCTCCGATTCGGACCCGTCTCGCATCAGGGTCCTCGCGCTCTCGTTCACTGCGACACCGAGGTAGGTGAACGTGATTCCGGGGCGGAGTGGATAGGCGAGATAGGGCGGGGTATCGATCCGTCTCGCCCAGTGCGTCTTGTCCGGCTGCAAGCCGATCGTGCGACAGCCGTCGAGCACGGTCGGATCGAACGCTCCTGGCTGCACCGCCCGGTTGAAGCGATCGACTTCCACGCCGAGAGGGTTGCGCGGAACACCCAGCTCGTCGGCGAGTTCGGCGATCGATGCCGCTGGGACAGGTGGAAAGACGGTGGGCATGAACAGCCCGACCGCCTTTGCATCGACGATCGAGTAGGCGATCTGTCCGGGCTGTCGCGCAACCAGCCTTCCCCAGATCGCGTACCGTTTCGGCCAGAGATCCTCGCCCTCGTCATAGAAGCGACGACCTTCGCTGTTGACGACGATGCCCAGGCTGACGCAATCGACTCGGGTCACGATTCCGCCGTCGAACTTGGGCGAGCGCGCATCGATGGCGACAGCGTGACACTGCGTCGGATCGCCAACGGACTGGACACCCTGGTCGAGCAAGGATCTGAGTACGACGCCGGTGTTGTGAACGGTTCCGCGCACGATGAAGTTGTCGGCCCCCGCTCCCCATGCCTCTCGGAGCCACGCGAGGTTCGACTCGAAGCCGCCGCTGGCAGCGATCAACGCGCGGCCTGCGAACTCCGTCCGCTGCCCGGCGACCGAGACGATCACGCTCCTGAAGCGACGGCCGTCGAGAACTACCGCCTCTGCCTTCGCCTCGTACAGCACGCGCACGCCGAGGCGTTGCGCCGACGCGAACAGCTTGTTGACGAGCGCCTTGCCGCCACCGAGGAAGAAGGCATTGGTTCTTTCCAGTTGCAGTGTTCCCGCCAGTGACGGCTGAAAGACCACGCCGTGTCTGCGCAGGAAACCGGAGAGATTCGCCGACTCGCGGATCACGAGTCGCGCGAGCCGCGGTTCCGTCTTGCCCCTGGTCACGCGGACCAGATCGTCGTAGTACTCGTCCTCGCCGTAGGCGCCCTGGAGCGTCTCCGTAGGGGCGTCGTGCATGCAGCGGCAGTTGCGCGTATGCCGGCTGTTGCCGCCGCGCTCGGCCGCTGAAGCCGCTTCGAGCAGCAGCACGCTGGCTCCCCGCTCGCGCGCGCAGAGAGCTGCACACAGCGCCGCGTTCCCGCCGCCCACGACGATCACGTCGTAGGGTTTCTTCTCCAAGCCACCGTCCTCGCATGCCCCGCGACACGCGCCCGCCTCGTTATACAGCAGAACGAGTGTTGCATCTCCGGCGAGTATCGGAGTGCCGTGCGCGAGCCGTCAACTCGACACCACGCGAGCCTCGCTGCGGATCGGCGCGCGATGCAGGCACGCAACGCCCTCGACGCCTGCGGCGGGGTAGCGCTTCAGCACCTCGGGATCATGCCCGGGAACGATGTGATCGGGGGAGTCCGCCGTCGCGGCGAGCCTGCGATGGCCGTCCAGCATGTCGGCGACGTTGTAGACGATCGGAAAGGGGCGCCCGCGCTCCATGTTCTCGTAGTAGTGGCTCGCGTCCGACGCGAGAACCACCCAGCCGCGGGCCGTGTGCACGCGCACAGATTGCAGACCATGGGTGTGCCCGCCGATCAGCAGCAGCTCGACGCCGGGCGCGATCTCGGCGTCGCCGTCGTGAAAGTGCACGCGGTCCGCAAAGACGCTGCGCACGAGCTCGTTGACGTCCTCCACCGAGTACGCGTGGCGCAGGACGCCGTGGCGCATGCAGCGGCCAGTGGCGTAGGCGACTTCCCGGTCCTGCACGTGGAAGCGCGCCTTCGGAAGCTTTCCGAGATTGCCGGCGTGGTCGTAGTGCAGGTGGGTGATGACGACGTCTTCGATCCTGTGCGGATCTACGTCGAGGCCGCGAAGAGTATCGATGGGGCAGCGCTGCAGAGTTCGGTTTCGGGCGGACGCGGCCGCGGCGCCGAACCCCGTGTCGACGAGGATCGTGCGTTCCGCGCAGCGCGCGAGCCAGACGAAGAAGTCCATCGGCATCGGCCCGTCGTGCAGGTCGTCCTGGATGAAATTCTCCCTGCGCCGCCTCGCAAGCGAGGCGTATCGGATCGCATAGATCTCGTAGTCGGGCACGCTCATGTTCGTCCTGTTCGTTCATACAGCAGCGGCGACGGGTCCCACCCAGGCACTCACCAGCGCACAGGCCTACGCGCGCATCACGGTGCCGCCGTCGACGCAGAGGCTCTGACCGTTCACCCAGGCGCCGTCGTCGCTCAGCAGGAAGGCGACCATCGCGGCGATGTCGTCCGGCTGGCCCAGGCGATTCGACCGAGGGTGCTGGAGCATCTTCTGGAAGCGAGGGTCCGCCATCATCATCGTGCTCGGCACGAGACCGGGGGACACCGCGTTCGCCCGGACGCCCTGGCTACCCCATCGCGACGCGATGTGGCGTAGCACCGCGCCCATGCCGGCCTTCGCCGCGGCGTAGGCGACGCGGACCGGCTCACCCACGTAGGCCGCGTCGGACGTCGTCGCGACGATGCCGCCGCCACCCTTGCGAGCAGGTGCGGCACGGCGTAGCGGGCGGCGAACACGAGCCCGAGCAGGCCGACGTCGAGCCGGCGTCGCCATACGTCGAGCGGCAAGGTGACGAGGTCGTGCTGACCGTCGATGTCTCCGGCCGTGATGTCCATCGCGTTGAAGTGGATTCCGTCGATCGCGCCGTGCTCCGCGATGGCCCGTTCCATCAGCCTCCGGGTCGAGTCCTCGTCGCCCGCGTCGTAGTGCTGGCCGACCGCAGATGCACCGTCGGCGCGGATCCGGTCGGCGGTGCGATGGGCCGCCGCCTCATCGAGGTCGCCGATGACGACCTTCGCCCCCTCGGCCGCGAGCCGCCGCGCGATCGCCGCGCCGATGCCGGGGCCGATCCATTGGCGGTCGCCCGTGCCGCCGGCGCACACGACGAAGACCTTGTCGCGGAGTCCACGCATCACGCGTGCCCGAGCGGGCCGAGCGCGGCGCGCGCGCGAGCGGCCAGGAAGACGAGCAGCGCGCCGAGCGGACACAGGATCACGGCGGCCAGCGAGATCGACTTCGCGACCGCGTGCTCGTCGTGGAAGAAGTGGTCGGTCAGCAGGCCGATCACCAGCGCGCCGAACGAGAGCCCGAGCAGTCCGGTCGACGCGTGGTAGAGCGCCGAGATGCGGCCGCGCAGGCGGCTCGGTGCGATCTCCTGCATCGCAGCCGTCGAGGGTCCGCCAGGGAAGATCGTTAGGAAGGTCAGCGGGACGAGCACGGCGACGGTGCTCCAGCCGCTCGGCATGAACCCGACCAGCGCTCCGGGCACCGTCGCCGCGGTGATGCCCAGGCACATCGTCAGCAGGTTCGCATTCTGGCGGCCGCGGGAGAGCATCCACTGCGACACGAGGCCGCCGAGTGTCCCTCCGGCGAACACCACGAACAGGTACATCAGGCCCAGGGTGTAGCCGACCTGTTGCATCGACCAGCCGTGCACGCGCATCAGCACGGTGGGCGTCCAGGCGCCGGCGCCGTAGGCGAAGATGGTGAAGCAGCAGTTGCCGAGAAAGTGCGGGGCGATGACGTTCGCGCGCTCTCGCAGCAGGCGGATCAGCCCGGCGTTGTCGACGATCTCGCCGCGATGCCGCGAGGGCTCTCTCACGGTGAGCGTGAGCAGCGCCCACAGGAGGCCCGGCAGACCGACCGCGACGAAGACCGTCTGCCACGGGCGCAGCTCGCCGAGCAGCGGGAGGTTCAAGCTCGCTCCGCCCGCCACGATCGCGGACAGGGCGCCGCCGACCAGGAAGGCGACGCCGTTGCCCATCGCGCCGACCACCGAGAACACGCTCAGCGGCAACGTGCGCCGCAAGCGCGGGAAGTAGTCGCTGATCAGCGGGGCCACCGAGGCGGCCAAGGTCGCCTCGCCGATGCCGACGCCCATGCGCGCGGCGAAGAGCTGCGTGAAGGTCCGGGCCAGCCCGCAGGAGGCGGTCAGGATCGACCAGAACGTGATGCCGAGCGTGATGATCCGGTTGCGCGCCGCGCGGTCGGCGCGCCATCCGAAGGGCAGGATCATGAGCGTGTGGACGATGCCGAAGGCCGCGCCGGCGATCAGACCCATCTGCGTGTCGCTCAGCGCGAGGTCGCTCTTGATCGGCGTGATCAGCAGATTCAGGATCGTGCGGTCGATCGACGCGAGCAGATTGGCGACCGCGAGCACTCCGACGACATACCAGGCATAGCGCGGCGCCGGCCACGACTCCGCGGATTCCGCGGCGGTCGCGGCGGCGGCAGGTCGTTCTTCGCGGGGTGTCGGCGCGCTCATCGGTCGTTGCGAACCTTCGGCGCTCAGCGGGTGCCTGGTTCCTTGAAATCCATCCTCAACCGCGTCAGCTTCGAGCTCTTGATCCGCCACACGCCGCCTTGCTTCTCGTAGGTCTCCTCGTAGTGCCCGAAGCCGTGGAGCTCCCGGCCGTCGGGCCAGCGGAGCATGTCCTCCATGGCCCAGATGCCGGTGGCCGTGGTCGGTGAGGTCAGCGTGATCTCCGGCATGTGGCCGTGGTGGACCGTGATCACGTCGCCGATCGCCTTTCGCAGGAACTCGATGAACGTGTCGGCGCCGGTCACGACGCCGCCGCCCGACGCGGTCGTGTCCATCACGACGTCGTCGCTGAAGACCCGGCGCATCCCGTCCCAGTCCTTCTGGTCCATCGTCCGGAAGTAGCGGGCCTTCAGCTGCTTGATCGCTTCGAGGTCGTCCATGCCTACGCTCCGTCGCGTCGCAGCAGCAGGACACCGGACGGCGTGCCACCGCCCGAGGTGACGACGGCCGTGCGAGCCCCCGCGACCTGGCGCTCGCCCGCGTCGTGGCGGAGCTGCGCGATCGCTTCGTAGAGGAAGCCGAAGCCGTGCGTGCGGCCCTCGGAGAGCTGGCCGCCGTGCGGGTTCACGGGCAGCTCGCCACCGAGCGCGATGCGGCGCCCCTTGTCGAGCCAGTCCTTCGCCTCGCCGAAGCCGCAGAAGCCGAGACCCTCGAGCCACGAGATCGCGTTGAAGGTGAAGCCGTCGTAGACGAGCGCGAGATCGACGTCGGCGGGCCGCAGACTCGTGCGAGACCAGAGGTGGGTGGACTGCCCGATCACCTGCGGCTCGTGCGTGAGCGTGTCCTGATCCCACGACACGCGCTCCGTGATCTGCGTGCCGACCGCTTCGACGCGGACGGCCGGCCTCGGCAGGTCGCGCGCGACCGAGGCGTCCGACACGACCACGGCGATCGACGCATCACAGGGCACGTCGCAATCGTAGAGGCCGAACGGGCTCGTGATCGGGCGGGCCGACAGGTAGTCGTCCATCGTCATCGGCTCGCGGTAGATCGCGGCCGGGTTGCGCGCGGCGTTCGCGCGGTCGTTCAGTGCGATCCAGCCGAGCAGCTCGCGGGTCGCGCCGTAGCGATGCAGGTAGTGGTTCGCGTTCATGCCGATCCAGTTCGCCGCCGACATCGCGCCGAAGGGCGCGCGCCACTCGAGCAGCGGGCCGGAGATCCGCCCGCCTCCGCGGCCGAGGCGCAGCGCCGCGAACGTCGACTCCCACACCGTGCGGAAGCAGAGCACGTGGCGGCAGAGGCCGCTCGCCACGGCGAGCATCGCCTGGATCACCGCGCCGCCGGGTCCCGGCAGATCTCCGCCGCCGTTGATCCACGTCGGCCGCAGCCGCAGCGCCTCCTCGACGGCCGTCACTCCGCCTTCGCTCATGCCCATCGCGCCCATGCCCGGGTAGGTCGAGAGCCCGTCGATGTCCGCGAGGGTGAGGCCTGCGTCGGCGACCGCTTCGAGACACGCATCGACGGTCAGAGACAGGGGATCGCGCATCAGGCGGCGTCCGATCGCCGAGCGGCCGACACCGGAGAGCACCACCCGGTGCTCGAAGCGGTCGCTCCGCGGCGGCGGGCGCACGGCGGGGCGCTGCGGCTCGGGGATCCGCTGCGTGCGGTCGGTGCGGCCGGTGGGCTCGAACAGCGGGAGGAAGACGTCCTCCTGCTGCTCGAAGCGCACCGTCACTTCCTGCCCGATGTGGACCTCGTCGGGCTCGCAGCCGACGATGTTGGTCGTGAGCCGCACCGCGGCGTCCTCAGCGAGCGCGACGAGCGCGATCGCGTACGGTGGCGGGAGCGACGGCAGCCAGGGGTGTCGATTCACGGTGTAGCCGACGACCGTGCCCCGGCCCGAGACGACAGTAGGGGCGAAGGATCGACTCCGGCACGCCGGACAGATGGGTGTCGGCGGATGCACCAGCGTCTTGCAGTCGTTGCACGCCTGGATGCGGAGCCGGCCATCGGCGCCCGAGGTCCAGAACCACTGGTTCATCGGCGTGAGCTCGGGAAGCGGTCGCACCCGTTTCTCCATGCGTTCAGGCGAAGGACGAGAGAATAGGCGCGACGAGCGCTCGATTCCGGCGGGCCTTCGAGCTCGTTCGACTAGGCGCTGCGGGCCGGGATGCCGGCCGGAGCCGGCCACCAGGCACGGCGCCGGGAGGCCGGCGTGTGACCCGTCCAGCGCACGTAGGCGCGGTGGAACGCGCTGGCATCGGAGAAGCCGAGCAGGAAGGCGACCTCCGAGAGCTTGTGGCTCGGATCGTCGAGCAGCTCGTCGGCGAGCTCGCGGCGTACGCGGTCGAGGATGTCGTGGTAGCTGGTCTGCTGCTCGAGCAGGCGCCGGCGCAAGGTCCGGGTGCTCATGCCGAGCTCTTGCGCGAGCGCGGACATCGCGAGCGTCGAATTTCCGAGACGCCTGCCGATCGCCTGTCGCACCAGCCCCTGGAGGGTTGCGGCCGCGGCCGGCGGATCTCCGGCGAGGGCGCGCAGGTGCGCGACAAGGAACTGCGACAGGTCCGCGTCGGCGCCCGGAAGCGGGATGGCGAGCGTGTCGCGGTCGAACTCGAGCCCGTCGTAATCGGCATCGAAGCGGATCTCCGCGTCGAAGAACTCCTCGTGCTCGCGCGGGTCGTTGGGCTCGGCGTGTCGGAAGCAGACGCGCCGCGGCCGGACCCGCACCCCCGTGATGTCGCGCGCGAACTGGATGCCGGTCGCGATCATCATCTCGCGCCGGCAGCGCCCGCCGAGGTCGCCGCCCTCCACCGGGAGGATTTCGAAAATGGTGATTCCACGCTCCACGTCGTCGCGCATCCGGGAGAGCACCGTGCCCGCCAGGACGTGCTGGTGCTGGAGCAGGCGCTCGAACGCGCTGCGCAGATCGGGCGCGACCTGCGCGGTCAGTCCGAGCGGGCCGATCTCGCCGGCGGAGTAGCGCTGCGCGACGCGGATGGGGAAGCCGTCGATGCGGATCGCCCGCATGATCCGGCTCCAGAGCCGCGGGCGCTCGTCCCAGGGCTCGTCTCCGCGGATCTTGAGCAGCGACGTCTCGTCCATGCCCGCCTCGCGCGCTTCCTGGAGCGTGCGGGCGAGCACGACCGGAGATCCCAGGCTGGCGGCGGCCGATCCCATCCGACCCTTCTATCCCGTCGTGACCGTCTATGTCAATCGAATGGCCGCGCGGGCCATATCCATCCGATCGGGGCCGCGCGTAGTCTGGCCGGACTCCGCGGTGGGGCGAGGCTTGCCTCGCTCGCGATCGCGGACGTCCACGAGACTCGCTTCTGCACACACCACGGAGGACCCACGATGCAGATCAGCCGTTCTCACACGACCTGCGCCGCGGCGACCGCACTCTTGCTCGGTCTGACGAGCGCGGGGCCGGCCGCGGCGGACGCAGACAGCCCGACCGTCACACCCGCGACCGGCGGCAACGGAGTGCCGCTCGTCTTCGGGCACTTCGAAAACGTCGCCGCGATCGGATACCAGACGACGGAGTTCATCGTCTCCGGCAATGCGCACTCGTACGCGACCGGCGCACCGCTCACGCCCGACGGGATGTGGAACTCCATCACCGCCGATGCCACTACGGCGCCCTACACGACGCGCGTGGTCGTGCACACGCCGATCAAGGCCAAGCAGTTCAACGGCACCGTGTACGTCGAGTGGCTCAACGTCTCCGGACTCGCGGACGCCAGCCCGGACTGGCAGCACGGGCACATCCAGGTCGCGCGCGAAGGCGCCGCGTACGTGATGGTCTCGGCTCAGGCCGCCGGCGTCAATCAGCTGAAGTGCGCGGCCGCGGGCGGCCTGTGTCCCGCGCCCGGCGATCCGGTTCGTTACGCGTCGCTGTCCCATCCGGGCGACAGCTACTCGTACGACATCTTCTCGCAGGCCGGCCAGGCGATCGCGGACGGCAACGTGCTCGGCAGCCTCGTGCCGAAGCGGATCATCGCGATGGGCGAGTCGCAGTCCGCGGGTCGCCTCGTCACCTACGTCGACGCGGTCCATCCGCTGGTCGATGTCTACGACGGCTTCGTCATCCACAGCCGTGGCGCGGGCGGCGCGGCCCTCAGCCAGGCTCCGCTCGCCAACGTCCCGGTGCCGCTCGCAGCAATCCGCACCGACCTCGCCTCGCCGGTGATCCAGTTCCAGTCCGAGCTCGACGTCGCGAACTCCCGGCTGCTGGCGCGCCAGGACGAGACGCCGAGCGGCAAGTTCCGGCTGTGGGAGGTCGCCGGGACGGCGCACTTCGACCAGTACGGGCTGGTCGTCGGCCTTACCGACACCGGAAACGGACAGGGCGAGATCGACAACCTCGCGTTCATGCAGGACCCGCCGAGCGCCCCGCAGCCCGGTCTCCTCGAGTGCGCGCTCGGGATCAACACGGGACCCATGCACTGGGTGTTCAATGCGGCAGTGCACTGGATCAACCTCTGGGTCCGCTTGGGCCTGGCGCCTCCGATCGCGCCGCGCCTCGAGGCCACGACGGCGCCCGGAGTGTCTCCGGTGGTCTACGCGTCGGACGACAACGGCAACACGCTCGGCGGCATCCGCACGCCGTACGTCGACGTGCCGATCGCCAAGCTGACGGGCACGGGCAACGGCCCCGCGCCCGGTGCGCCGCCGATCTCGGCGAACTGCGTCCTCTTCGGGCAGACGGTTCCCTTCACCGAGGAGCAGCTCGCGGCGCTGTACCCGAACCACGGGACCTACGTGGTCCGGTTCTTCAGCGCCGCTCTGCAGGCCGTGTTCTCGCAATATCTGCTCCTGCCGGATGCGTTGCACCTGCTCCAAGCCGCTGCGCAGTCCGACATCGCCAAGTAACCGCGGGAGGGTCGGAGCCGGCCTCGCAGCCGTCCCCGTGGCGCTCGCGCGTCACGGGGACGGTCGAGGTGGGCGCGCCCCCGCCTCAGGTAGCGAGGAAGAACTTCGCGACCGGGGTCGCCGCGGGGAACGCCTCGGTGATCCCCGCGCTGAGGTAGCCCGCGTCACTGATCAGGATCGCGCCGTTGATCGCCGACGCCGCGTCGCTGCACAGGAACACGAGCGGGTAGGCCTGCTCGAGCGCCGTCGCGGCCTCGATGCCCACCTCGGCGCGGTAGTCCTTGCCGAAGCCGAGCCACACATCCTTGTTGGCCTGCGCGAGCGGCGTGTCGGTCGGCCCGGGGCAGATCGCATTGATCCGGATCCCGCGCTTCAGCATCGGCATCGCCTCGCGCGAGACGTAGGCGCAGATCGCCTGCTTGGTGAACATGTAGTGGGCCTTCTGGCGCTCGACGGCCCAGCGCGCGGCGGCGTCGAAGTCCGAGATGTCGAGGAACTCGGCGATCTCCGAGAGGCTCGCCCGCCAGGCGAGGCCTGCGGCCGATGAGATGAAGCCGATTGCGGAGCCGCGGCCGAGCATGCCGCGCGCGACCGCGCGGTCGATCAGGTGGCGATGCCCGACGAAGTTGATGCGCTCGATGCCGGGCGTGCCGTCGGCGACGCCGGCGCACGCGAAGAGCGCGTGCAACCTGCCGCCGCACTCGTCGACCGCGCGCTCGATCGAGCCCTTGTCGGCGAGGTTCACGTGCATCGACTTCACGCCGGACAGCTTCACGGGCGCGAAGTCCATCACCACGACCTCGGCGCCGGCGTCGCGGACCACTTCCGCGGCCGCCGCGCCCATGCCCGTGGCCCCACCGACCACGAGCACACGCTTGCCGTCGTACCGGAACTTGTCGAACAGACTCACGTTCTCTCCTTACGAATCGTTCTTGCCGCGCGGGCCCGCCGGGACGATCGGCGGAAGGTCCCGCGTGGACAGGATTCCTGGCGCGGCCGCACACACGTACGGAACCGCGTTGACGGGGGGATTGGCGGTGAGCGACGGCGTGTGCGCGCCGAGCTCCTCGACCGGCAGCGCGATCGGCAGTTCGACGTCGAGCGGCGCGTCGCCGCGCACACGCACGCGCCAGCCTGTGCGGCCGAGGTCCCAGGCTGGCTCGATCTCGGTCGTGCAGTACCAGGTCGGTGTCATGCTCACGACCGCGGCGCCTTGCGAGCGGCCGACGATCACGGTCCGCATCGCCGCGATCGTCCCCTGCTTCAGCTCGCCCGCCGCGATGTGCGTGGTGCGGCGCGCGAGGGCGTACTCGCCCGTGCTCGACCAGCTGTCGACCGGACGGCCCGCAGCTGCCGCGAGCGCGCCGAGCGACGGGCGGAACGAGCGGAGCAGGTGCGCTTCCCGGCCCTTGGCGTTGAACGAGTCGGGCGGCCTGCCGAATCCCATCAGCTCGAAGATCATGTGCGGCGAGTTGCGCTGCGACATGTTGGCGAACTCGTCGATCTCGATCGATTCGACGCGGCGCTGGAGAGACAGCAGCGCGAACGGGAGGATCTCGGTGATGAAGCCCGGGCTGCTCCCCGTGTCGAACACCGACGTGCCACCGCGCGCGCAGGCGTCGAGCACGCGGGCGCGCTTCTCGTCCCCGAGCCCGCGTCCCCGGTCGAAGAACGCGCCGCACGTGGTCACGACGTTCGTCCCGGCCTCGAGGAAGGCGACGACGTCGTCGAGGTCCGGGGCGCGCGGCATGTAGAGGACGCAGTCCGCGCGGAGCGCGTGGATCGATTGGCGATTCGTCGTCGCCTTCACGCCGATCGGCGGCTCGCCGCACAAGGTTCCCGCGTCGACGCCGTTCTTCTCGGGGTCGTAGACGAGGAGCCCGACGAGATCGAGCGACGGGTGCCGGATCACCTCGCGCAGCGCGCGCGTGCCGATGTTGCCGGTCGCCCACTGGACGACGCGGTAGTGGGGGGTGGAGCCGCGGTTCACGCAGCGGGCTCCGCGAACGTCTTGATCTCGAGGAACTCGGCCATTCCGGCGAGGCCCATCTCGCGCCCGATGCCGGCCTGCTTGTAGCCGCCGAACGGCGAATCCGGCCCGTAGTAGACGCCGCCGTTCACGGAGAGCGTGCCGGCGCGGATGCGCCGCGCGACGTGGAGCGCGCGCTCGCGATCGGCGCTCATCACGGAGCCGGAGAGCCCGTAGATCGAGTTGTTCGCGATACGGATCGCGTCCTCGTCGCCGTCGTGCGGGAGGATCACGAGCACCGGACCGAAGAGCTCGTCCTGCGCGATCGCGGAGTTCTCGTCGGCGCCGACGATCAAGGTCGGCTCGTAGAAGAAGCCGCGCGGCAGCTGCGGCGGGATGCGGCCCCCGATGACGGCCTTCGCGCCTCCGGCGACCGCGCGATCGACGTAGCCGGCGACCTTCTCGCGCTGCTTCGCGCTGATCAGCGGGCCCATCATGGTGGCAGGGTCCTTGGGGTCGCCGACCTTGACGTTGGCCAGCAGGTTGCGCACCGCGGCGACCACGTCATCGAAGCGCTTGCGTGGCACGACCATGCGCGAGGTGATCGCGCAGCCCTGGCCCGAATGGGAGATCACCGCGAAGCCGCAGGCCATCGCGGCGAAGTTGATGTCCCCATCGTCGAGCAGCACGAAGGCCGACTTGCCGCCGAGCTCGAGGAACACGCGCTTCACCGTCGCGCTCGCCGCCGCCATGATCTGGCGGCCGACTGGCGTCGACCCGGTAAACGAGACGACGTCGATGTCGGGATGTCGGCTCAGCGCTGCGCCGACGGCATTGCCCGACTCGACGAGCACGTTGACGACGCCCGGCGGGATGTCGGTCTCCTCGGCGATCAGCTTGCCGAGCGCGAGGGTGGTCCACGGCGTCTGAGGAGGGCCCTTCAGCACGACGGTGCAGCCCGCCGCCAGGGCCGGGGAGAGCTTCGCGAGCGCGAGCTGGATCGGAAAGTTGTAGGCCGTGATCGCGGCGACGACGCCCGCGGCCTCCTTCTCGATCCAGCGGTGGTTCTTGCGCCCGAAGGCCTCGCGGTTGCCGAGGTCCTCGACCCACTCGAACTGGTCGACGAGCTCGCCGTGCCAGCGCAGCACCTCGATCGGCCCCGCGAGCTGCGGCCCCTGTGTGAGGGAGACGGGAGCGCCGCACTCCGACACGATGATATCGCGCACGTCGTCGAAGTGGGCCTGCATCGCCTTGTGCAGCTGGCGCAAGCAGCGCACGCGCAGCGCGCGATCGCGCGACCACTCCGTCGTGTCGAACGCGCGCCGGGCTGCCTGGATCGCGCGCTCTCCGTCGGAGAGCGATGCATCGGCCGCGCGGCCGAGGATTTCTTCGGTGGCGGGATTGATCGTCTCGTAGCTCGCTCCACCCGTCGCCGGGACGAGCTTGCCGTCGATGAGGAGGCGTTCTTCGTGCCAGTTTTTCATGATCGCGGACCTTACGTGAGAATCGATTTCCCGCCAAGTGAATTCGGGGTTCTCCGTCGGGATCAATCGTGCAAGGTCGCCGCGCCTCGACTCATGAGGCCGACGGCGTCGCGCCGCGCGAGCGTGCCGAAGGGCGGCGGGCCGGGCGGGAAGGTCGGCCCGTTGCCGAGGTTCTCGAGCAGGTCGCGGGCGACGTCCTCCGGATCGGCGACGGCGTCGGGCAGCCGGCCGCCCACCAGCCGCCGGAACGCGGGCGTGTCGGTCCTGCCGAGGACCATCGCGAGCACGTCGATGCCCTGGGGTCCGAGCTCCGCCCACAGCGACTCGGCCAGCAGCAGGTCGAACGCCTTCGACGCGCCGTACACCGCGAGGTGCGATCCGCCGGCCCAGGCCGCGCCCGACGTGACGAGCGCGATCCCGCCGCGCTTCCGCTCGAGCATCCGGCCGGCGAAGTGGTGGACGGCGCCGAGCACGGTGGTGCAGTTGCGCGTGAGCATCGCCTGCCAGACGTCAGCCGGCTTGTCGAGAAAGCGCGACATGTGGGGGTCGGCGCCCGCGTTGTAGACGAGGAGTCCCACCTCGAGGTCGGCGGTCGCCTTGGCGAGCGACTCGTCGGCGCCGTCGGCCGCGAGGTCGAGGACGACGGTGCGGGTCTGCGTCGCGACCTGCCTCGCGACCTCGTCCAGTGTCGGCCGGTTGCGGGCCACGAGCACCACGTTCACGCCGCGCTCGCCGAGCTGGCGAGCCAGCGATGCACCGACGCCCTCGGACGCGCCCGCCACGACCGCCCACGGCCCGTACCGTTCCGCGAAGCTCATGACCCGCTCCTCCTTCCCCGTCACGAGAACGAGCCGGCGCGCGCCACGCTGCTGCCGCCGTCGAGCGGCAGGACCGCGCCCGTGAGCCAGCGGCTCTCGCGCGATGCGAGGTAGACCGCCGCGAAGGCCACGTCGTCGGCCGTGCCGAGTCCCAGCAGGTGCATCGACTCGCGGCGCGCGAGCTCTTCGCGCGTGATGCGGGCGTCGCGCCGGTCGTTCAGCACGTAGCCCGGACTGATCGCGTTGCAGCGCACGCCATGCGGCGCTTCGTCGACGGCGATGCTGCGGGTCAGCGCTTCGAGCGCGCCCTTGGCGCTGATGTAGCCCGCGATGCCGCGCGACGCTCGCGATGCGGCGCGGCTCGACAGGTTGACGATCGAGCCGTGTCCGCAGGCGCGCAGCGAGGGCAGGGCGGCGCGGCACAGGCGTGCGGTCGCCAGCAGATTCACCTCGAGGATCGCGCGCCATTGCTCGTCGGCGAGCTGCGCCGCCGGACCATCGGGCGATCCGCCCGATGCGTTGTTGACGAGCAGCGTCAGCGCGCCGAACTCGGCGAGGGCCGCGTCGACGAGCGCGCCAGCCGTTGCGGGGTCGACGAGGTCGCCCGCGACGAAGCGCGCGCGGCCCTGGCAGCCGCGAACCACCGCTTCGCCCCGCTCGCGATCGCGCCCCGTGACGATCACGGAGGCTCCCTCATCCGCGAAGCGCAGCGCGATGGCGCGCCCGATTCCCGAGGTCGATCCGGTCACGAGGGCGACCTCGCCGCTCAGGCGTCCCATGTCGCGAGTATGGCGCATGTGTCAGCCTCGGCGGTCGGAGTTCTCCGCTCCAGTGAAAGGAAAGCCCGAGGAGCCCATGGAAGAGAGCGACAAGCTACGTGCAGCGCGAGCGATGCGCCGGGCCGTACTCGGCGACGCCTACGTCGATGCGGCGACTGCCGACCCCGATCCCGCCGCCGCGGAGTTCCAGGACTATCTCACCGCGATGGCGTGGGGAGTCTGGGCGCGGGGCGGTGCGCTCTCTCCGCGCGACCGCAGCCTGCTGGTGCTCGCGATGACGGCGGCGCTCGGACGCATGGAGGAGTTCCGCCTCCACGCGGGCAGCGCGTCCCGAGCTGGTGTCGCGGACGCGGAGATCGACGAGCTGCTGTTCCAGATCGCCGCCTACTGCGGCGCGCCGGCCGGCGTCTCCGCGCGCCGCGTCGTGAGGGAAGTCCGCGCGGCGCGGAAGGCCGACGCGAGATGAGCGAGATCGGATTCGTCGGCCTCGGCAACATGGGGAGCGCGCTCGCAGCGAATCTCGTCGGGGCCGGCTTCGACGTGGTGGCGCACGACCTCCGCCCGGATCGCTGTCCGCCGGGCGCCGAGCACGCGACCTCGGTCGGCGAGGTCGCGCGGCGCGCGAGCGTGATCGTGCTGAGCCTGCCGGACGGTGCGGCATCGGAACGCGTCGCGCGGGACCTCCTCGCCGTCGGCGAGCGCGCCACGACGCACGTGATCGACACCTCGACGATCGGCGTGCAGGCGGCTCGTGCGATCGCCGCGCGGCTCGCCGGGGGCGGCATCGCCTACGTGGATGCGCCCGTGTCGGGGGGCGTCGCCGGAGCACGCGCTCGCACCTTGGCGGTGATCTACGCCGGTGCGGACCGCGACTGCAACCACGTCGAGCGCGTGCTCGCGGGTCTCTCCGATCGCCGCTTCCGCGTGGGCGACCGCCCCGGCCTCGCCCAGGCGATGAAGCTCGCCAACAATTTCCTCTCGGCGACCGCGCTCGCCGCGACCAGCGAGGCGATCGCATTCGGGCAGTCGGTCGGGCTCGAGATGGAGACGATGCTGCGGGTTCTGAACGCGGCGAGCGGGCAGAGCGCCGCCACGAGCGACAAGTTCCCGAACCACGTGCTGAACCAGCGCTACGCCTCCGGATTCGCCAGCTCGCTGATGGCCAAGGACGTGCGGCTCTACCTGCGCGCCGTCGGAGAGGGAGGTCGCGCGGCGACGATCGGCGAGGTCACCGCGTCGATCTGGGATCGCTTCGCGGCGGCGGAGCCCGAAGCCGACTTCACGCGCATCTTCCCCTTCGTCGAGGAGGCGCTGCGAAAGGGCGGGTGACGGGCGTCAGCGCTCGAGCCGGAGCTCGGGCACGTGAGCGGTGACACCGGGGGGCGGCGCAAGCTCCAGCAGCCCCGACATCCACTGCACGTGCGGCCCGCATCCTAGCTGCACGCGAGCCGCGTCGGCGGTCATGTGACCGCGCGCCACCATCATCGCGAAGAGCTTCGCGAAGATCGCCGCCAGCCGGTAGGCGCCCAGGACGAGATACCAGCGCAGCTCGCTCGCCCGCTCGCCGGTGACATCCTCCCACAGACACACGAGGTCCTCGTGCGAGCCGATGCCCTCGAGCAGGCGACTCTCCGGCGGGTCCATGAGGATCCACCAGGCGAGATCGGCCTGCGGGCCCGCGAGCGACACGAGGTCCCAGTCGAGCAGGGCGACCGGCGTGAAGTCGCGCGAGATCACGTTCGGCATCCGGCTGTCGCCCCACGACAGCGAGGTGACGTCGGGCACGTGGGCGGTCAGCCACTCCTCGCACTCCTGTGCGAGAGGAATCGAACTCTCCGGCTTCGCCCAGCGCAGCGACCGCATCCAGTAGTCGAGGCAATCGCCGGCGCCGCTTCGCGTGGCACCGGTGCGCAGGAACCGAAAGCGCTCCGCGGGGAGGCGATGCAATGCGGCCATCGTGCGCACAGTGCCCTCCCACAGCCTGCGCCGCTCTGCGGGGGTGGCCTCGACGATGAAGCCTTCCGACGCCCACGACGGCCTGTCGGTCGGAACGACGCCGTCGATCTTCTCCATCACGAAGAAGGGCGCACCCACGACGTCTGCGTCGGCTTCGTAGCCCTGCACGCGGGGCGTCGGCACGGACGGGAAGGCCATCATCGTCTCGTACATGCGGTAGTGCAGGGACAGGTCGTAATCGAGATAGAGCGGATCCGGAGTCGCCAGGCGCGCGACGTAGCCCTCGATCGTTCCGGCGCCGGCTGCCGTGCGCTTCAGGTCGAAGAGCACGGTCTCGTTCGCGACGCCCGTGCCGCTCGGGGTTCGCAGCGCCGAGACGGCCGCTCCTGGATCGCCGAGTCGGCGTCGCATCCAGCCCTCGAGGCCCTCGCGAATTCGACCGAGGCCCTGCGTCTGCTCCTTGAGCTGCGGCTCCCAGCCCGTCTCCTCGCGAGACGCGGTCACGCCTTCGCCTCGCGGTGCGGCTCGGGGGCCGGCGCATTGAGGCAATCGGAGCGCTCGCAGTAGAAGTAGCCGGTCTCGCCGTCCCAGACGCAACGGCCGTGACTCAGGACGTACATCAGGCCGGGACCGGACAGGTCCTTGCCGACCGCGAGGCTTCGCTGCATCGACGTCCAGAGGCTGCGGTCGCATTGCATGTCGAGCTCGAGCAGCCCGCCCGAGGTGGCGAGCGCGGCGCGCATCACCTCGCCTTCGTAGCGGAGCTCGAGCAACCGCGGCGCGGTGACGACGCGCGCGTGCTCGAACTTTCCACCGGCGAACACATAGCCGCCTTCGAGCGTGATCGAACCCGTCGCGGTGTAGTATCGGGAGAGTCCCCACGCGCGGCCGCTCTTCGGATAGACACAGCCGAGGATCACATGGCCGCCCCAGCCGTCGAGGGTGGTCGTGTGCCGCGGCCCCCGCGAGTGATCGCGCCAGCCGAATCCCCGGAACGGAACCTTGCCGCTCGAGAGCGCGACCGTGCCGGTCGCGCGCACGAGCTGCTCGTAGTGCTCGCTGGCCCAGCTCTGCTTCTCCATCGCGCCGGCGCCCGACGCGAGCCGGCTCGCGGTGCGCGCGTCCCACGCGGGGGTCACGCACTCGATCCCGAGATCCGCACCGAACGGTTGCGTGGGACCGTCGCGACCGACGCCGGCGAGCATCTCCTCCTCGGGCGTGTGGAGCCCGTAGCCGTCGAAGCGGACGTGCCAGCGGCGCCACGGCTCGCGCTGCCGGAACTCGAGCCCGGGACCGGCCGGGCGGCGCTCCGGTGCCGTGTGGTGATATGCGCGTAGCGACAGCGCGCCGCCGTGACCGGGCAGCATCACGAGCACGCGGTCCTCCCACATCGTCCATTTCCCTGGAACCGTGCCGAGGTGCAGCCACATCGCGAGGTCGGAGTCCGGGTCGTACACGGCGAACAGCAGGTTCTCGGACCACATCGGGATGTCGGGGCACTCCGGCACGATGAAGTCGCGTTCATCGGGAAGCCCAGACGACATGTCGACCGGCATCACACCCCTCGTTCGTAGGACCTGCGCCATGATACGCGCATCCGACGCGGAGTCCGCGACCCCGGTGCATGCGTGACCCTCGAGCCGTTTCGCATCCACATCTCCGACGAGCGACTCGCGCGGCTCGACGAGCGGCTGCGCACCGCGGAATGGCCGGACGAGCCGCCGCGCGGCGACGCCTGGCAGTACGGCGTGTCGGGCCCGTACCTGCGCGAGCTGATCGCGTACTGGCGAGACCGCTACGACTGGCGCGCGCAGGAGAGGGCGATGAACCGGTGGCCCCACGTGCGCGGCGAGATCGACGGCGTCACGGTGCACGCGCTCCACGAGCGCGGCTCGGGACCGGCTCCGCTGCCGCTCGTGCTGACCCACGGCTGGCCCTGGACCTTCTGGGACTTCGCGAAGGTGATCGAGCCGCTCGCACACCCGGAGCGCTTCGGCGGCGATCCCTCCGATGCCTTCGACGTGGTCGTGCCGTCGCTTCCCGGGTCGGTGTTCTCGTCGCCATGTCCAGCAGGGGTCGGATTCCGACGAACCGCGGCGCTGTGGGTGAAGCTGATGGGCAAGCTCGGCTACGCGCGGTTCGGCGCACACGGCGGCGATTCGGGCGCGTACGTGGGCGCGCAGCTCGCCCACGAGTTCCCCGACCGCCTGATCGGGACGCACCTGACGTTCCCTGCGCTGCTCGGGGCCGACCTCGCGCTCGTGACCCGGAGCGACTTCGCTCCCGACGAGGTCGACTTCTTCGATCTCCAGCGCGCTTCGGCGCAGAACCTCACGCACTTCCTCACTCACACCTTCGAGCCTCAGACCCTGGCCTTCGCGATGCAGGATTCCCCGACCGGTCTGGCGGCCTGGATGCTGCAGCGTCGCCGCGCCTGGAGCGACTGCGACGGGGACGTCGAGCGCCGCTTCACGAAGGACGAGCTCATCACGAGCTTCGCTTTGTACTGGCTGACCGGCAGCTTCGCCGGCTCGGTCCGCTTCTACGCCGACTCCTTCCGCACGCCGTGGACACCGTGCCACGACAGGCGACCCACGCTGCAGGCGCCCACTGGAATCGCGGTGTTCCCGTACGAGCTCGTTCACGTGCCGCGCGCGCTCGCGCAGCGCGAGGCGAAGCTGGTGCACTGGACGCGGATGGACCGCGGAGGTCATTTCGCCGCCGCCGAAGAGCCGCAGCGGGTCGTAGACGACCTCCGCGCATTCTTTCGTCCGCTGCGCGGCGGGTGAGTCTCTGATCTTCGCTCGGCTTCGCCTCGCTGCGCGCCCTTCGGGCTCGCGTCACTCCGGCTGGGGCGCGGCCCGCGACGTCGCGATCACGACCGGCATCGACGTGGAGACGGCCGTTCGCAGAATGGTGTCGACGACGTCGACGAGGTCCTCGACGGGCATCAGCGCGCCCGTCATGTAGCCCCTGGCGAGCCAGATCGGATAGTGCTTCATCGCGAGCTCGGGGTCCCAGCCCGCGTTGAACTCCGTCCTCGCGTCGCCCTCACCGCCCGCGCAGTCGCCGACCACGAGGCGCGTGAACCCGATGTGGGGATGCTCGGCGCGCCACGCATCGACGAGCTTCTCGAGCGCCGCCTTGCTGACCGCATACGAGCCGAGTCCCGGCCAGGGCGGAGTGAAGTTGCCGGCGATCGACGACAGGTAGATGGCCTTGCCTCGCGAGGCGGAGAGGTGCGGAATCGCCGCGGCGGTGGCGATCGCCGCGCCCGTGACGTTGGTGTCGAACACGCGCCGCCACGTCCCGGCATCGATGTCGACCAGGCGAATCAGGGGCCCCATCGCCGGCGTGTAGATCAGCCCGTCGATCCCTCCGAGCGCGTCGGCCGCCTCCGCGACCGCCGAGCGGCAGGAGGCTTCGTCCGTGACGTCGCACTCGATCGCGCGCGCGTCCGGTCCTGCCTCCTTGGCCGCCGCTTCGACGCGCTCCTTCCGCCTCGCCAGCAGCGCCACGCGCCCGCCGCGCCTGGTGAGACCGATCCCGATGCAGCGCCCGAGCCCGCTCGAGGCGCCGATGACGACGGTTCGAAGCATCTTTCTCATCCTCTCTTCTGGATCGACGCCGCGGGCGACGATCTTCCAGCGCGACTCATCGGACCGGCTTTCCGATCGCCTCGGCCACGAGCCGCTCTGCCACGCGCCGCGGGTCGAAGACGCCGCGAGTGTGCTCGTCCACGAACGCCTCGAAGCGCGGCCCGCGACAGCACTCCTCGGCGAGTCGAACGAAATGCGCCTCCACCAGCGAACGGATCTCGCGGCGGAGGCGCTCGCGCCGTCGGCGCTCGAGCTCGCCGGTGTCGACGAGGTGCCGGCGGTGCGCGGAGATCGCATCCCACAGCCGGTCGACTCCCGCGCCGGTCGTGGCCACGGTCTCGACGATCGGCGGCGTCCAGGTTGCGGCGGCAGATAGCTCGAGCATCACCTGGAGGTCCTTCACCGCGGCGTCTGCGCCGGGGCGATCCGCCTTGTTCACCACGAACACGTCGGCGACTTCGAGCAGCCCCGCCTTGTTGGCCTGGATCCCGTCGCCCCAGCCTGGAGTGACGACGACCACGGTGGTGTCGGTGGCGCCGGCGATGTCGATCTCGACCTGGCCGACGCCCACGGTCTCGACCAGGATCCATGGCGTCCCGCTCGCGTCGAGCACTCGGACCGCATACCGGGTGGCCGCCGCGAGGCCGCCCTGCGCGCCGCGCGTCGCCATCGAGCGGATGAAGACCCCGGAATCGGTCGCGTGATCGCCCATGCGGACGCGGTCGCCGAGCAACGCGCCGCCGGAGCGCGGGCTCGAGGGGTCGATCGCGAGAACCGATACGGTGTCGCCCTGAGAGCGCAGCAGGCGGACGAGCCGATCGGTGAGCGACGACTTGCCGGCGCCCGGCGCGCCGGTGATGCCGATCGTGTAGCCGCGACCCCCGTCGGCGGCGAGCTCGGCGGCGGCCGCGAGACCCGCTTCGTCGCCCGCCTCGACGAGCGACAAGAGACGCGCCACGCAGGCCCGCTCTCCGCGCCGCACACCCTCGGCGACGCGGGCGACGTCGGCGCGCGGTCGCGGCGGGCGCTGCGCATCCGGCGTGGTCACAGAGTGGGCACCTCGTCGAGGGTCCGGCGCATCGGCTCGCCCTCCACTCTGCCCCGAGCCGCGTGAAGTCGCTGCGGGCGCGCTTTTCCGCTGCCTCGGCCCGGCTTCGGGTAGAGTGTCGTCGCGCGCCGTCGCTGGCTTCGCTGCGAACGGTGGATTACGGTACCGGAGAATGGCTCTCTCCGAAATCGGAAATCGCGATTCTCAGGCGAGATCCCGTGAGCTGGCCGCCTTTCGCGCGGCCCTGACTGCCTGGCTCGATGCGCATCACGACGAGCTGAAGCCGCGCTATGCGCTGCCCGGAACGCTCGACGAGCACGTCGCGCAGATGCAGCGGGTGAAGTCGATCCTCTTCGACGCCGGCTGGATGCAGCAGGGCTGGCCGGAGCGCGTCGGGGGGCGGGGCGGCTCGCCGATGCTGCGGACGGAGCTCGGCGCGGCGATCGCCGGGCGCGACTACACCGATCCGGGTCTCTACTCGCTGATCGAGGTGCTCGCGCCCACTCTCATCGATTTCGCGCCGCCGGAGCTCGCCGCCGAGGTCGTGCCCCGCCTGCTCTCGGGCGCCGAGATGTGGTGCCAGGGATTCTCGGAGCCCGGCGCGGGGAGCGATCTCGCATCGCTCCAATGTCGCGCGGTTCCGCGCGGCGACCCGGCGAACGCGTCGACGTGGGTGATCAACGGGCAGAAGGTGTGGACCAGTCTCGCGCAGTACTCCGAGCGCTGCGTTCTGCTCACGCGCACGGGGCCGCCCGAGTCGCGTCATCGGGGCATCACCGCGTTCTTCGTCGACATGAATACGCCGGGCATCTCCGTCTCGCCGCTCGAGATGATCAACGGCGAGCGGGAGTTCGCCGAGGTGTTCTTCGACGACGTCGAGGTCCCGGCCGAGCGCATGCTCGGCAAGCTGAACGGCGGCTGGGCCGTCGCGATGAGCATCCTCCCGTACGAGCGCTCGTCCTGCTTCTGGCAGCGGATCGCCTATCTCTACAGCCGCCTCCAGAGGCTGGTCGACCTCGCGCCCGCGGACGATCGCTCCGCCGAGATCCTCGGCAACGCATTCCTCGCGCTGTACGCGCTGCGCGCTCGCTCGCGCGCCACGCAGCACCGGCTCGACGGCGGAGTCGCGCTCGGTCCGGAGACGTCGATCGACAAGGTGCTCGTGGCGACCGCCGAGCAGACGGCCTACGACGCGGTCCGTCGGATCCTGCCCGGCGTCATCGAGACCGACGACAGCCCCGCCGGCCAGGTGTGGCGCAGCGAGTACCTGTACTCGCGGGCCGCCACGATCTACGGCGGGACCGCGGAGGTGCAGCGCGACATCATCGCGCGCCGGCTGCTCGAGCTCGGGAGCGCGGAATGATCGACGCGTCCGAGCGCGCGCTGCTGGAAGAGACGGTGCGCAAGGCCGTCGCGAACGCCAGCGCGACACCGGGTGGGAACACGCCGGTCGATACCGTGCTCGCGACCCTCGGGTGGCTGGACCTGCTCGAGGCCGCGCCGCGCGAGGCCCTCGACATCGTCTTCGGCGCACTCGGCCACGCGAACGCCACGGCGACGATCCTCGACGACGTGGTCGCATCGGCGCTGGGCACGCCGCCGCGCTCCGACCTCGCCGTGCTGCTGCCTCGGTTCGGAGCCTGGGATCCGCCGGGGCGGATCGAGCGGGGCCGCCTCCGCGCGCACGGGCTCGCGAGCGGTCGCGTCGCCACGGCGCGCGAGCTCCTGCTCGTGTGCGGCGATGCGACGCAGGTCTGCGTCGAGATCGTGCCGATCGCGGACGCGGAGATCGGCCCGGTTCAGGGCGTCGATCCCGACGCCGGCTTCCGCGCGGTCCGGGTGGAGCGAGGGGCGGCGGTCGCGAGGCCCGTCGATGCGGGCGCGTGGCAGGCCGCCGTGGCCCACGGTCGCCGGGCGGTGGCGCACCAGATCGCGGGCTCGTGCCGGGCCATGCTGGCCCTCGCGCGGAGCCACGCGCTCGAACGGCTCCAGTTCGGCCGTCCGATCGCGCGCTTCCAGGCCGTGCGCCACCGACTCGCGGATGCGTTGGTCGCCGTGGAGGCGCTCGAGTCCGCGCTCGCCGCGGCCGGCGACGAGCCGAATCCCGACACCGCGGCGCTCGCCAAGGCCTGCGCGGGACGCTCGGCGCGGACCGTATCCGCGCACTGCCAGCAGGTGCTCGCCGGGATCGGCTTCACCACGGAGCACGCGTTCGCGCGCTTCCTGCGGCGGACCCTGCTGCTCGAGGGAATCTTCGGGTGCGCCGACGACCTCCTGCTCTCGATCGGTCGTCGGCTGCTCTCCGAACGCTCGGTTCCCGCGCTGATCGAGCTGTGAGGCCCGACGAGGACGATGCACCCCCGACACACGGAGCCATGCGATGAGTGACTTCGACGCCATCGATTTCTTCCGGGACCTCTCTCTGGTCGCCGATCCGTTCCCCTACTTCGACCACCTGCGCCTGCGGTCGCCGGTGTGGCGCGAGCCGCACCACGGCGTCGTCATGGTGACGGGATACGACGAGGCGGTCGCGGTGTATCGCGACACCGACACGTTCTCGTCGTGCAACTCGGTGAGCGGTCCGTTCCCGGGGTTCCCGGTCTCGCTCGAGGGTCGCGGCGACGATGTCGGCGCGCTGATCGAGAAGCACCGCGAAGAGCTGCCGTTCAGCGACCAGATCACGACGATGGACCCGCCGAAGCACACGGCGCACCGCGGTCTCCTGATGAAGCTGATCACGCCGAAGCGCCTCAAGGAGAACGAAGACTTCATGTGGCGGCTCGCCGACCGGGTGATGGACGAATTCCTCGCGAGCGGCCGCTGCGAGCTGATCGGCGAGTTCGCGGGCCCGTTCACCCTGCTCGTCATCGCGGATCTCCTCGGCGTGCCCGAGGCCGATCACGCGAAGTTCCGGGCGCGTATGGGAGGCCGGGGCCTCGGCAGCACCGCGGGCGAGGCGATGGCGCACAGCCCGCTCGAGTTCCTGTACCAGAGCTTCGGCGACTACGTCGAAGATCGCCGGCGCGTGCCGCGGGGCGATGTGTTGACGGGCCTCGCCACGGCGACCTTCCCCGATGGCTCGACGCCGGAGGTCATCGACGTCGTGCGGGTCGCCGCGAATCTCTTTGCCGCCGGCCAGGAGACGACCGTGCGCCTCATCAGCGCGGCGCTGCGGCTGATCGGCGAGCGCCCCGACCTCCAGAAGCTGCTGCGCGAGGACCGCGACCGCATCCTCAACTTCGTCGAGGAGACACTGCGAATCGACAGCCCGGTGAAGGGGGACTTCCGGCTCGCGCGCGTCCGGACCCGGATCGGTGGCGTCGAGATTCCCGCCGGCACCACCGTGATGGTCCTGAACGGCGCCGCCAACCGGGACCCGCGCCGGTTCGAGAGTCCCTCGGAGTTCCGCATCGATCGGCCGAACGCGCGCGAGCACCTCGCGTTCGGACAGGGCGTCCACACCTGTCCCGGCGCGCCGCTCGCGCGCGCCGAGACGCGCATCGCCCTCGAGCGCCTGCTCGATCGCATGGCCGACATCCGCATCGCGGAGGGGTCGCACGGTCCGGCCGGTGCGCGCCGGTACGAGTACGTGCCGACCTACATCCTGCGCGGGCTGACGAAGCTGCACCTCGAGTTCACGCCGGTCCGCTAGCTCAGGGGAGGGAGCTTGGGCCTTCAGCGCCGCTGCTGGAGGTACACTGCCAGGTGGCGGATCTTGTGGTCGTCGCCGAATTCGAAGACGGTCATCGAGTTCACCACGTGGACCGCGCCGCCGCGGAAGTGGCGCTCTTCGACCTCGTAGTAGACGAGATTGCTCAGCTCGCGGATGCGCCGCACCGTGGTCTCGAACTTCTCGATCGTCGACGCCCAGCGCGTCAGCATCTCGGTGTAGCGCCGCCAGTCGTGCACCTCGAGGAACGTGCCGATCCGCTCGAACGCGTCCACGGCCACGAACTCGGCGAGCGGCGCCCAGTCCTTGGCAGATTTCGCCGACGGCACCAGCCGCTCCATGGTCCTCGTGAAGTCGAGGACCCGGCGAGTCAGCGGTCCCTCGCTCACGCGCTTCGCGGACCCCGCGGAAGGATGTGCGGAAGATCCTCGGTCGTGAGGATGCCGGGCGGCGCCGCGCAAACGTAGGGGATCGCATTGACGGGCCCATTCGCGTTGAACGCGGGCACGTACGATGCGAGCTCGTCGAGCGTCACGGGGAACGGCATGCGGAGGTCGAACGGCGCGTCCCCGTGGATGCGGATGCGCCAGCCCACCGGCTGCAGCCCCCAGTCCGGCTCCACGTCCATGGCGACGAAGCCGTACTGGATGAAGCGGATCCGATCGACGCCGCCGATGCGGCCGCGGACGATGATCCGCTGCGCCGCGGCGGTCCCCTTCTTGATCTCTCCGGCGACGATTTTCAGGTCTTGTTTGGCCGCCGCCACGCCCCCCTCGGCGATCCATTCTTCGATCTCGAAGCCGGCCATGTCCGCGAGCACCATGAGCGTCGGTTTGTACTCGTAGAACAGATGGTTCTTGCGCCGGTCGGGATCGAACTCCTCGAGCGGCTTCCCGAACCGCATCTGGTCCATGACCATGTGCGCAGACGGACGGCGCGAGAGATCGCCGAACTCCTCGATCTCGATCAGGTCGACGCGCCGCTGGATCGACAGGAGCGCCATCGGAAGGGTCTCGGTGACGAAGCCGGGGTCGCTGCCACTCGCCCACACCGACGAGCCGCCCTTCCTGCACGCCTCGAGCACGCGGTTGCGGTTCTTCTCGCTGAGCCGCGCGCCTCTCGCGAACAGGTCGCTGCACGTGGTCACGATGTTCGTGCCCGCGCCGAGCAGAGCCGCCACGTCCTCGACGAGCTCGTCTTCCGTGAGCCCGGCACGGGTGACGCCGCGGCCCGTGGCGCGCGGCATGTAGACGCAGCAATCCGCGTCGAGCTTCAGCACCGCGTCGCGGTCCGTCGTGGCTCGGACGCCCGTCGCGCGCTCGCCGCAGAGCTCGCCGGCGTCGACACCGTGCTTCGCGCGGTCGTAGACCCGCACGCCGACGAGCTCGAGCGACGGATGGCGGATCACTTCTCGCAGCGCGCGCTGGCCCGTGTTTCCCGTTCCCCACTGGATCACGCGAGGACGCGAGGCCATGGACACCTCCGCTTTCGATTCGCTTTCGATTCGTCGCCAGACTAGCCGATCGGCTAGTCTGGTGACAAGCATTTCGGTAGGGAGCCATCCCCCGATCCGTGCTAATGGATTGGGCCCTCGCAGCCCCAGGAGGACCCCCGTCATGGTCGAGTCGAACCACGCGTTGATCGAGGACTTCCAGCGGCGCATCCAGTCCCGGCGGACCTTCGGAAGCCATCCGCTCTGGAAGCGGCTCCTCCATGGCGAGCTCACGCACGATCAGCTCCGGCGTTTCGCGATCCAGTTCTTCCTCCAGGTGAGGGAGTTCCCGAGGGCCGTCAGCGCGATGCACTCGCGCTGTCCGTTCGACGACGCGCGCCGCGAGCTCGCGGAGAGCGTCTACGAAGAGGAGACCGGACGGATCTCCGGCTGCGGGCTCCCCCATCCCGAGCTCTTCATCAAGTTCGGGACCGCCCTCGGCCTCGAGCGCAGCGAGATGACGGAGGGCCGGCCGCTGCCCGAGACCGCGGCCCTGATCGACTGGTTCGAGCTGGCGTCCCAGAACCGATCCTTCATCGAGGCGGCCGCCGCGATCAACCTCGCCGCCGAGGGGCAGGTGCCCGGCGCCTTCGGGCCGATGGCGCGAGCGCTCGAGAAGCACTACGGGCTCTCGACGGAGGACGTCGCGTTCTGGGACATCCACGAGATGGCGGACGCAGACCACAGCGGCGTGGGCGACCACATCGTGATGAAGCACGCTAACACCGAACCGGTTCGCCAGAAGGTGCGCGCCGCGCTCGACCGCTCCCTCGAGGCGTGGTGGAGCTTCTTCGACGGAATCGAGCGCCATCTGGCCTGAGCGCCGGCTCGCGCTCGGGCGAGCCGGCCGGGGATCACTTCGCGCCGGACGACTTCTTCGCCAGGCGCGCGACGTTCTCGCGCAGCTCGGGCGTGTCGAACGAGTCGGTCTCGGCAGCCATCGCGAAATCGATGGTGGCCAGCACGGCGCGCTCGAGATGGAGGTTCAGCACCCGCTTGGTCATCTCGACGGCCTGGCGCGGGAGCGCCGCGATCTTGTGGGCCGCCTTGATCGCCTCGCTCAGCACCTCGCCGTCCGCGCACACGTGATTCGCGAGGCCGATCTCCGCCGCGCGCGCCGCGCTGATGCGCTCGCCCGTGAACGCGTATTCCTTCGCGAGCAGCAGACTCGTGTGCAGCGGCCAGGTGAGCGGACCGCCGTCGGCCGCCACGAGGCCGACCAGCACGTGCGGGTCGGACAGGTAGGCCGACTGCGCCATGTATACGACGTCCGACAGCGCGACCACGCTGCAGCCGAGACCCGCGGCCGGCCCGTTGACCGCGGCCACCACGGGCACCCGACACCGGATCATGTTGAGCACCAGCTCGCGGCCCTCGGCGATCATGTGGTCCCGGTGCGCGCGGTCGTTCGCCATTCGCTGGAGCAGGTCGAAGTCTCCTCCGGCCGAGAACGCGCGCCCCTCGCCCGTGACGACCGCGACGCGCGCGTCGCGGTCGGCGGAGATCTGGGGGAACACGCGGCAGAGTCCCAGGTGCAGCGCGTCGTTCACCGCGTTGAGCTGGTCGGGTCTGCGGAGCCGCACGATGCGAACCGGACCGTCGATGTCGACGCGGATCTCGGCGGGGAGCTGGTAGTCCATCGGGCCTCCTCGGATCGCGCGCTCAGGCCGTCGGCAGGCCGAGGATGCGCGTGGCGATGATGTTCTTCTGGATCTGCGAGGTCCCGCCCATCACGCTCTGCGCGCGGCTGTACAGGTAGATCTTCAGCGCCACATCGTCGCCGTCGGTCACCGCACGCGACGCGGACACGGAGAGAGCCGCCGCTCCGACCGTCTGCTCGACCCAGGTCATCAGGATCTTGTCGATCGAGCCCGAGGGGCCGTGATCGATGCCATCCAGGCGCTCCGACAGGCGGCGGCAGACGTGCAGCCGCAGCATCTCCGCCTGCACGTAGGCCCAGGCGACGGCGTCGCGCTGGTCGCTGCGGAAGTCGCCCGGATGGGCGCGCACCTCGCGCTCGACGTCCTTCACCGTCTTCATGTAGCGCGCGGCGTAGCCGAGCTCGTGCGGCTCCCGTTCGTGGCTGACGATCGTCATCGCCACGCGCCACCCCTCACCCGGCTTGCCGATCATGTTGGCGGCGGACGTGCGCGCGCCGTCGAAGATCACCTGACCGAACTCGCGCGTGATGCCGTTGATCATCCGCAGCGGCCGCTGCTCGACGCCGGGCTGGCGCATCGGAACGGCGAAGAGCGAGAGCCCCTTGTGCTTGGGCACGTCGCGGTCGGTGCGCGCGAGCAGGAAACACCAGTTGGCGACGTCGGAGTAGCTGGTCCAGATCTTGTGGCCGTTGATGACGTAGTCGTCGCCGTCGCGCACCGCGGTCGTGCGCAGCGACGCGAGATCGGAGCCCGCATCGGGCTCGCTGAAGCCCTGACACCAGCGCTCGCGGCCGCTGATGATTCCCGGCAGGAACCGATCCTTGATCTCTTCGCTGGCATGAACCGTGATGCCCTGCACCAGGTAGCCGAGGCTGGGGCGCGGGGGGGCACCGGCCGCGGCGAGCTCCTCGTCGAGGATCACGTCGAATCCCGGCGGAAGCTCGTGCCCGCCGTACCGCTTCGGCCAGCTCAGACCAAAGAAGCCGGCGTCGTACAGCGAGGTGTGCCACTCCGCCTGCCGGGCCCAGTACTCGTCGTCGGTCGACGAGACGGGCAGGCCCGGATTGTTCCCGGCCAGCCACGCCCGCAAGCGCGCTCGGAACTCCGCTTCCGCGGGCGAGTCACGAAAGTCCATCGGTCACTCCGAGTCGCGCCCGCTGCAGACAGCGCAGCTGCTCGCCGTCGTCGCCGAACCACTGCGACGAGAGGAGCGCGCGGCGAAGGTAGACGTGGACGATGCAGTCCCAGGTGTTGCCCATTCCGCCGTGCACCTGCACGGCCGTCTCGCAGACGGTGCGGGCGGCTCGCGCGCAATAGGCCTTTGCCACGCGTCCGGCGGCGCGCGCAGCTTCGGGCTCGAGATGGTCGACGGCCCAGGCGGCGTGCAACGCCACGCTGAACGACGCCTCCATCAGGCAACGCGCCTCGGCGAGCAGGTGCTGCACCGCCTGGAAGGAACCGATCGCAACGCCGTACTGCCTCCGCTCGGCTGCGTACGCCACGGCCACGTCCAGCACGCCTCGCATGATTCCGACGAGATCCGCGCTGGTGAGTGCGAGCCCCAGGGCGGCCCACGAGGCGAGATCGTCTCGCGTGAGCGCCCGACCCTGACCCGCGACGTCGGTGAGGGGCATGCCGGGTCGGATCGGCGAGAGCGCCCGCGTCAGATCGGCGCCTTCGTTCGCCGCGTCGACGTCGACCTGCGCGAGGCGATGGCTGGCGCCGTCGGCAACGAGGACGTACGCACAGGTTCGAACGTCCGCGGCGCCATCGACCGCGTACAGTGTCGTCGGCGTGACCGTTCCCGAGGCCACCGCGGCGTCGATCAGGCTGGCGGGAAAGGCGACGACGGCGCCGTCTCTCGGGCTCGCGCCGGTTCGCCGCAGCAGGTCGGCCGCGAGGAGAGGGCCCGCGAAGGCGACGTCGGCGACGCTCTCCGCGAGCGCGTCGGCGATGATCGCCGCCTCGACTCCGCCCGCGAGCGGTTGGCCTTCCTCCGCTTCGTGGCGCAGCTCGAGCCAGCCGGCATCTCGTACGGCCTCCGCGAGGCGCGCGACTCGCTTCCCATCGTCGAGATCCGCGACGCTCCGGGGACCCAGCTCTCTGGCGAGGTGGCGCGCGGTACGCCGGATCTCGGCCTGCTCCGGTGTATCGCGAACGTCCACTGAGCTCGAACCTTCGATGGCCCGCGGGAGGTTGTGACAAACTACACTGGACGGCACGAGCCGCGCACTGTCACCGAGGTCGGGGCTGCGAAGGAGACGACGCCCGCCGCATCGTCTCTGAGAATCATACTAACAGAAAATTCGATAGATTGCTTCCAGGATCTGGAAGTCTGCCTATCAGTCGATAAAGCCGCCCGGGGCTGCATGCGAACCGTTCAGACCTACCACGCGTTGCGAATCGCCGACGTCGTCGACGAGACGGCGGATACGCGTTCCTTCGTGCTCGACATCCCCGCTGCGCTCGAGAAGGAGTTCGCCTACACGGCCGGGCAGTTCTGCACCTTCCGGGCAAGCATCGGCGGCGAGCCGGTCGTCCGCTGCTACTCGATGTCTAGCTCGCCCGACGCGGGTGACCCGTTCACCACGACGGTGAAGCGCGTACCCGGTGGGCGGATGTCCAACTGGATGAACGACGCCCTCGCAGCGGGCGACTCCATCGAGGTCCTGCGCCCGGCGGGTCTCTTCGTGCTGCGCGAGAGCGACGTCCCGATCGTGGCGTTCGCGGGTGGAAGCGGGATCACACCGGTCATCTCGATCATCAAGAGCGCGCTCGTCACCACCGCGCGTCGGATCGCGCTCGTCTACGCGAATCGCACGGCGGATTCGATCATCTTCGTTCGCGAGCTCGAGCGCCTCGCTGCGGCATCCGGCGGCCGTCTGTCGGTTCATCACCACCTCGACTCCGAGCGCGGCTTCCTCGATGCGGCCGGCTGTGCATCGCTCGCTCGGGGAAGCGCGCACGGCGACTTCTACATCTGCGGTCCCGGCCCCTACATGGACACGGTCGAGGCGGGTCTCGCGATGCTCGGCGTTCCCGACGAGCGGCGATTCATCGAGAAATTCGAGATCCCGGGCGACGCGCCCGCGGAGGCGGAGACGTCCGTCACGGAGTCGCTGGTGATCCGCCTCGATCGCAAGAAGCATGCGGTGCGCTACCAGGCAGGCGACACCATTCTCGAGGCGGCGCGGCGCGCCGGTCTGCGCCCGCCCTTCTCGTGCGAGGCGGGCAGCTGCGCCACGTGCATCGCGCATCTCGACGCGGGATCGGCGCGCATGCGCGTCAACAATGCGCTCTCGTCGGCCGAGGTCGAAGACGGATGGGTCCTGACCTGCCAGGCGATTCCCACCAGCGCCGAAGTGGTCGTCAACTACGAGGCGTGACGCGCTCGGGCCCGCGGTGCCCGAGGACTTCCTGCGTGTGCTCGTGGAGCCTCGGCGGTGGCGAGTAGTCGGGGCGCGCACCATCGATCCGGATCGGGCTGCCCATCACGTAGAGGGGACCCGCCTCCGTCGGGATGGGGACCCGCATCGCTCGGGATCGCACGAGCTCTCCGTCGAGCGCGTCGCCGAGCTCCCTCACGGCGCCGGCCGGGATCCCGAGTGGGCGGAGCCGCTCCTCCCACTCCAGCGCGGTCGCCTCCTTGAGTCGGGCGCCGAGCGCGTCGAGCAGCTCCGCACGATGCGCGAAGCGGGCGTGCATCGTGGCGAAGTGCGCGTCGGCGGCCCACTCGCGCCGATCGATCGCCTCACACAGCCGCCGCCAGGCGTCGTCGCGGGTGACGAACAGGGCGAGATAGCCCGATCTCGTCTCGAACAGCTGCGCGGGGACGTAGAACGTGTGCGCGCCGAGCGGTTGGCGGGGCAGGGCGCCGCCTCCGTTCAGATAGGCCGCGGCCTTGTAATTCAGCTGCGACAGCATGACGTCGAGCAGCGAGACGTCGACCTGACCGCCTCTTCCCTCGAGCACCTTCGCCACGAGGCCGAGCGCCGCCATGATCCCCGCCGAGTTGTCGATGGCCGAGTAGCCGGCGAGCGTCGGAGGTCCGTCGGGCTCGCCCGTCAGCGCGGCCACACCGGTGATCGCCTGGATCACGTAGTCGAAGGCGGGCCATTCCGCGGCCGGGCCGTCGAGCCCGTATCCCGTCAGCGCCACGCACACGATCTTCGGGTTGAAGCGGCGCAACGACTCGTAGTCGAGTCCGAGCTTCCGGATCGTCGACGGGCGCAGATTCACGATCAGCGCGTGCGCCGTCTTCGCGAGCTCGCCGAGCTCGGTCTGTCCCTCGGGCGTCGCGAGATCGATGAAGACGCTGCGCTTGTTCCGGTTGATGCTCGCGAAGTACACGTTGTGCTCGCCGACGAACTGCGATCCCACCTGGCGGGACAGGTCGCCCTCGCCCGGCTCGATCTTGATGACGTCTGCCCCGAGATCCGCGAGCAGCATTCCGCCGAACGGGCCCGCCAGGATGTGGCCGACCTCGAGCACCCGGATGCCGGCGAGAGGCCCCGAACGAGCGCCCGTCACGAGGCGCGACCCTCAGATCTCTGGACGGATGGAGGCGAGAAACGCCACGGTCCGGCGATACGACTCGATGCGCCCGGCGCGGTCGCGTCCGAGAGGAAGGACGCGAACCGAGAGATCGGTCGCCCCCGCGTCACGGAATCGGCGCAGCCGCTCGAGGATGGCCGATTCGTCTCCCGCGGCCAGGATGTCGCCGACGTCCGTGGCGTTGCCGTGCTCGAGCAGTCGCTGGTAGTTCGGGGAGAACTCGGCATGTCCGAGCACCTGATTCGCCCAGGTGCGCGCGGGCTCCACCTCGTCCTTGGAGCAGACGGCGACGGGGACGCCGGCGACGATTCGCGGTGCCGGTCTTCCGGCCGCGGCCGCAGCCTTCGCGATGCGCGGGACGATGTGGTCTGCGATGGCGCGTTCGTCGGCCATCCACAGGATCGTTCCCGACGCCATCTCGCCGGCGACGCGCAGCATCACCGGCGCGAGAGCCGCGACCAGGATCGGTGTCGGCGCGAGGTCCGTGATGTCGAGAGGATTGTGCACGCGGAACTCGTCGTTCTCGACGTCGACCGGGCCGGGACGTGCGAACGCCGCGTTCAACACCTCCAGGTAGTTCCGCATGTGATGCGCCGGCCGTTCGTAGGGGAGGCCGAGCATGTCCTGCACGATCCAGTGGTGTGACGCGCCGAGCCCGAGCGTGAGGCGGCCCTCGCACACGGCCTGGGTCGAGAGGGCCTGCTGCGCCATGGCCACCGGGTGACGGCTCTGGATCGGCAGGACCGCCGTCCCGAGCTCGATCCGCGTGGTCGCGCGAGCCATCAGCGTGACCATCGTCAGCGCGTCGAAGTCGTTGGGGATCTGGGGCACCCAGATCGAGTCGAAGCCGGCGCGCTCGGCCGCCTCGGCGTCCGCGACGAGCCGGGCGACCTTCTCGCGATATCGCCCTTTCTCCGGGCCGATCATGAGACCGATTCGCACGTCGCCCTCGCGAGAGAGTCCGGAGCCGTGGCCACGCTAGCCGCCGGCGGGCAGTACGGCAACAGCATTCTCGTTTTTGGAGAATATCATTGATGGTCGGTCGGCGCGGAGCGAGGATGCTCGACCGGAGCGGAGCATGACGTTTCAGCTGGCCGCATTCCTTCGCACCACCCTGCCGCTCGATCTCTCGCGGCTCGGGGACATGGACTCCGGCCGCTATCACTCCATCTGGCTTCCGGATCATCTCGTCAGCCTGTGGCCGGACTCGATCTGGACCGAAGAGTTCACGGACCTCGCCAGCGCGTCTCGCTCGCCGCATCGCTACCTGGACAGCCTCGCCGTCGCCGCCGCCGTGGCAGTGTCGACGCGGCGCACCTCGATCGCGACCAGCGTCGTCGACACGGTGCGGCGTCACCCCGCGATGCTCGCGCAGTCCGCGATCACCCTCGGCCATCTGTCCGGTGGGCGCTTCATCTTCGGGCTCGGCAGCGGCGAGAAGGAGAACTGCGGGCCGTACGGCTTCGGCTTCGAGCGATCCGTGAGCCGCTTCGAGGAGGCGCTCCGGGTCGTTCGGCTGCTCTGGAGCTCCGACGGACCCGTGGATTTCGAGGGGGCGTTCTATCACCTCCACCACGCGCGTCTCGATGCGGAGCCCTTCGAGGGCCGCGTCCCTCCTATCTGGATCGGCGCGAACGGCCCGCGCATGCTGGAGCTGACCGGACGCTACGGAGATGGCTGGTGGCCGACGGGCAACGACGGCGCCGACGAGTATGCGGCCAGGCTGGCCGTCGTCCGGCAGGCGGCGGAGAAGGCGAAGCGCGACCCGCTGCGCATCGTTCCGGCCAAGATGATCGTGTGTCTCCTCGGAGAGCGCGACGAGATTCGCGAGATGCTGCGCCAGCCCCTGGTCAAGGCCTACGCGCTGCAGCTCACGGCGGAGAGCTTGAGGGCGCGAGGCTTCGACCATCCGATGGGCGATCGCTGGAGGGGGATCCAGGACATCGAGCCCGCGAAGCTCACCCGCGACCGCTTGCTCTCGTTCCTCGAATCGGTAGAGGTCGACGCGATCCTGGCGTCGGTGCCGCACGGCACGCCGAAGGAGGTGGCCCGCGAGGTCCAGGCCCTCCACGAGGCGGGGCTGCGCGTCGCGACGCTTCTCGACTACAGCGGCATGGCGGGGCTGAAGTTCGCCGCGCAGTCTCCCCGCAAGGTGCGAGAAACGGAAGACGAAGTGTTGCGGCTGATCGGCGGAGCCGCGTGATGGCCGGCAGGGCGGCTCCCGAGCTCGACGCCGCAGCGCTGCTCGAACGCGCCGAGCGCGAGACGGGACACTCCGACTACGGCGACCAGACCCTCCCGGCACGCCTCGCGCACGCGATCGAAGAGATCCGCAAGAGCCTCGTCCGCCCGGAGGGCGAGCAGGAAGCGGCGAAGGTCATCCACTGGCTCCTCACCAGTCGACTGGAGTTCTTCCAGGATCGCAAGCGCCATCCGATCGGCGAGGAGCGAATCATCCGGCCGGTGTTCGCGACCGGTGAGCCGCGCTCGGGAACCACCCTGCTACACGCGCTGCTCTCGGTCGATCCGAACGCGCGGTCGCTCCGGTTCTGGGAGATGATGTATCCCTCCCCGCCGCCCGGGCTGGCCGCACCGGGGGATCCGCGTCGCGCTCGGGCCGACGCCGACTGGCGCGAGATCGCAGAGAGGATCCCGCGCTGGATCGTGGCGCATCCCTACAACGACATGTTGGGCGACGGCCTGCCCGAGTGTGAACGGACCTGGGCGTTCGATTTCCGCATGCTGACGCCGTCTGCCTGGTGGCGCGTGCCCATGAGGATGATCACGACCTTGCCCGCGGATCCTCGTGCGCAGTACCGCCTGCACAAGATGATGTTGCAGCATTGCCAGTACGCGCGGCCGGCCCGCTACTGGGTGCTGAAGGGCTTCCACGCGCGACGGCTGCCGACGCTCTTCGAGACCTACCCCGACGCGTGCATGATCTGGACCCATCGGGATCCGGTTCAGCTGATCGCCTCGCAGATCACCCTGTTCGGGCAGATCAACGAGAGCCTCGCCGGAAGCCTCGACTGGAAGGCGTTCGCGGCTGCGACCCTGGCGGCTTCTCGGGCGAATTTCGCCGCCTGTCTGAACGAGCCGCGGGTCGACGATCCTCGCATCCACCACGTTCGCTATCGCGACTTCGTCCGCGACCCGGTGGGCACCATCCGGACCTTCTACGAGAAGTACGGGATCGGCTTCACGGCGGAAGCCGAGCACGCGATGAGGACGTATCTCGCGAGCAACCGCAGCGATCGATACGGAAAGTTCGAGTATTCCCTCGACGCCATCGGGGAGGACATCGACGCCCTGCACCGGGAGTTCGCGCCCTACCGGGATCGCTTCGGGCTCGAGATCGAGAAGCGCGGGTAGAGGTCCTTCGTGCACGACCGGATCTCCGTCAACAACCTCTGCTTCCCCGGCTCGCCGCTCCTCACCGACCTCGAGCGCTGGCGTTCGCTGGGCGCGCGGCGGATCGGCATCCAGACCACGAAGATGCAGGCCGAAGGCTGGGACCCCTCCATCGAGTCGCTGCGCCGCTCGGGGCTCGAGGTGGAGACGATCGTCCATCTCAATGCGAATCGATTCGACGACGAGGCGCAGATCGAAGCGTTCGGGAAGGAGCTGTCGCGCACTCTCGCGGCCGCGAAGCGGCTCGGCGCCCGCAGCGTCTACACGACGTCCGGAGCGCGCGGAGCTCTGACCTGGGAGGAGACGGCGGAGCGGTTCTGCTCCGCGATCGCGCCGTGCGCCGAGGCGGCCCGTCGCGACGGAATCGCGCTGCTCGTCGAGCCGGCGCCCGTGCTCTACGCCGAGTTCTACTTCACGCACACGCTGCGCGACGCCGTGCAGCTTGCGGAGCAGGCCGGGGTCGGCGTCGTGATCGACATCTTCTCGTGTTGGACCGAAGCGCAGCTCCGGGAGTCGATCGAACGCGCGATGAAGCGCTGTGACCTCGTGCAGGTCGCCGACTACGTGCTCGGCGATCGAGCGTTCCCATGCCGTGCCGTCCCGGGCGACGGAACGATCCCGCTCGGCCGCATCATCGGTTGGATCCTCGAAGCGGGATACGGCGGTGCCTTCGATCTCGAGCTGCTCGGACCGCGAATCGACGAGGAAGGACACTGCGAGGCCGTGCGGAGGACCGCGGAGCGGCTCGGCGAGATGCTGGTCCGGCTCGGCGCGTAATGCGGGTCCGGCTCGGCGCGTAGGCGGTTGCGCCGATCGGCCTCGAGTGAGGGTGGAACATGGGATTCGGCGACTGTCTGCACGACCCGGCGCTTCGCGACGCCTGGCACCGATTCTGCGATCAACTGAAGAGCGCCGGCGACCTTGTCTTCAAGGACCACAACCCGGCGACCTCGCTGCAGCGCGCGGATGGGTTCCGCTTCCTCACGCAGAACCTCAGCCAGGCGTTCGACCTGGCCCTCGAGACCCGGGACACCCGCCATCCGATGTTCCACGCCTTCTGCGCGCCGGACCGCAAGCTCGGCGGCGACAACGCGGACTTCGTCTACCTGCAGGCGTGGATCGATGGCCGGTCGGTCTACAAGATCACCGGCAACAAGGGCACCCCGCGCTTCCTGAACTTCACGGTGCAGGGCGCGCGTCCCGAAAAGGACGTCTACTACGACGCCGACGTCCCGAATCTCCACGAGCCCTTCGGCGATACGCCCGAGGCCAATCTGCTGGGCCACGAGCTGAAGAGCGAGTGGGATGGGAGCTTCGTCCTCTACATCGGAGGGCCGAAGCGCGAGCCGAACTGGCTGCCGACGACTCCGGAGTCGCGGAAGCTCTTCATCCGGCAGGGATTCGACCGCTGGGAGGAGGAGTCGGCGGAGTTTCGCATCGAACGGATCGGCGCGGACGAGCCTCGCCCGTTGCCCACCCACGAGACCATCCTGGAATCCGTGCGCTGGGCCGGCGACTTCCTCACGGGCGCGATGCGGGACTGGCCGGACCGCGAGCTCCGCATCGCGGCGCTCCTCGGCGAGAAGGAGATCAACGCATTCCCCGCGAGCCGCTTCGCTTCGAGCGCGGAGGAGAGGGATCGGCGTCGCGGGCGGTTCATCGCGAGCATGCACTGGCGCCTCGCACCCGACGAGGCGCTGATCGTGGAATTCGAGAACTACGACGGGTTCTGGATGTTCACGAACATGGGGACGTTCTGGAACAGCATGGACTTCCTCTACCGACCGGTGAGCTACACGCCGAGCCGCGCTGCGGTGGACGCCGACAACCGGGTCCGGCTCGTCATGACGCACGCCGACCCCGGCTACCACAATTGGATCGACACCCAGGGCTTCGAAGAGGGCTACCTCACGTACCGGAACGTCCTCAGCCGGAGCTTCCCGCCGATCGAGACGAAGCTCGTGAAGCTTCGCGATCTGCCGCGACACCTTCCGGGCGATTCGAGACGCGTCACCGCCGACGAGCGCGCACGGCAGATGCACCAGCGCTTCGATGCGATCCGGCGGAGATATCGGATCTAGGGGCGGTGCTTCGCAGTGACACGCTCGCGGAGCGCCTCCTTCATCACCTTGCCCGTGGAGGTCAGCGGGAACTCGTCGAGGAACTCGACCACCCGCGGCACCTTGTAGTTCGCCATCTGCTCGCGCGACCAGCGGATGATGTCGTCCGCGCTGGCCCGTGACCCCGGTCGGCGCACGATGAACGCCATGCCGACCTCGCCCAGGCGCTCGTCGGGGACGCCGATCACGGCCACCTGCTGGACATCGGGCTGTCGCAGCAGGGCGTTCTCGATCTCGGCCGGGTAGGCGTTGAAGCCTCCGACGATGAACATGTCCTTGATCCGGCCGACGATCTTCAGCAGGCCGTCCTCGCTCTGCTGGCCGATGTCACCGGTCTTCAGCCAGCCCTCGGGCGAGAGCGCCTCCGCCGTCGCCGCGGGATCGTCGAGGTACTCGCGCATGATGCTGGCGCTCCGCAGCACGATCTCGCCCGACTGTCCGCGCGGCACCTCGTGGCCGTTCCGGTCCACCAGGCGTAGCTCGAACGTGGGCCGCAGCCGGCCGACGGTCGTCGCGATCGTCTGCGGGTCGTCATCGGGCGCGGTCGCCGCGGCGGTGCCGCCCTCGGTCAGCCCGTAGCCGGAGACGAGGACGCGGAACGGAAGCTCGCCCTGCATGCGGCGCACCAGCTCGACCGGGATGTCGGCCCCCCCGATCGACGCGATCTTCAAGCTCGAGAGGTCGTAGCGATCGCGTTGTGGATGATCGAGGATCGACCGGAATAGCGTCGGGGTGCTGGGGAAGCACGTGACCTTCTCGTCGGCGACTCGCCGCAGCGCGCGATCCACGTCGAGGGCGGGCTCCGGCAGCATCGTCGCCCCGACGCTGACACAGGCGAGAATGCCGGCCTTCAATCCGAACATGTGCGAGTACGGATTGACCATGAGGTACTTGTCGCCGGCAGCGAGCCCGGTCATCGCGGGCCAGTCCGTGGCCACCACGAGCGTGCTTCGATGCGTGTGGACCACGCCCTTCGGGACGCCGGTGGTGCCCGACGTGAACAGGATGTCGGCGGGGTCGTCGGGGCGGACCGCCGCCACCCGGCGCTCGATCTCGGCTCGCGCCTCGTCGGTGGCGCGGTCGAGGAATGCCGCCCACGGCTCGGTGCCCTCGGGCGCCTGGCCCCGCGCGACCACGATCGCCTCGAGATCGGGCAGCGGGGCGCCGGTCGCTCGGAGCATCGCGACGTAGTCGTTTCCGAGAAAGTCGCTGCTCGTCACGAGCACCCGGACCCGCGCTCGCGACAGCAGATCGGCGGCTTCGCCGCCCTTGAATCTCGTGCTGATCGGCACGAGGACGGCGCCCGCGTGCCACAGGCCGAGGACCGCGACGATCCACTCGACGCTGTTGAACGTCCAGATCGACACCCGGTTCCCGGGCTCGACGCCGGAGGCGACGAGTGCGGCGCCGAACGCGCGGGCCGCCTCCAGCAGCTCCGTGTAGGTCAGCGTGGTCTTTCCGTCGACGACGGCCACGAGATCGCCGTGATGCGTGGCCGCCGCCTCGGTCAGGCGCGGGATCGTCCGGGGCGGCTGCGTCACCTGCGCTCCGGCGACTCTTCCGCGGGCTCGGCGAGCGGGTCGTGGGCCCGGCCCGAGTCGAAGCCCCCGTGCTTGCGCATGAACGTGGTGGTGCGCCGCCGGATGCGCCAGCCCTGCTCCGTACGCAGGTACTCGTCGCGATACCAGCCGAGACGCATGTGATGGGTGGTCTGGTCGACGAACAGGAAGTGCTGCATCCCGGTGGCGCGGTCGCCATCGAGCTCGACCACCGGCATGTTGCCGATGAATTGACCGCGCGGAGCCGCAGCGAGCAGCGCGGGGAAGCGCTCGAGCGTGTAGGGCGTGCCGAAGGCGTTGTAGACCCCATCCGGTGTGAAGACGTCGAGCCAGCGATCCTGCAGGAACTGACTCGTGTAGAGCATGTAGCGTGCGCACAGCGCATGGATCTCCACGAGATCGCTGGTCCGTTGCAGCTCGTTCGCCATGGCGAGGTCCCTCCCTCGAGATCGGACTCCAAGAACCGCGCGCGGGTGGAGAGCTCGAGCGAATCACCCCGCGGCGGAGCGGAGTCGCCGCATCGAGATCGACGCTGGTGACAATAGCATTCTCTTTTCCGGAGAATGGTGTTGACGCCCCGGCAGGGCTTCCCTAGAGTGCGGCTCGCCGGGTGCATCGGAGAAGGAGATGAGCCGCGTCGCCGTCGTCACGGGAGCCGCGTCGGGGATGGGACTCGCGATCGCCTCTCGACTCGCGGACCTCGGACACCGACTGGCGTTGCTCGACCTCCAGGGCGAGGCCGTGCAGCGGGCCGCCGAGGATCTGCGGGCACGAGGCGGTCGCGCGCTGGCGTACGCACTCGACGTCCGCGACCGCGGTGCGATCGACGAAGCGCTGAGCAAGGTCCGCAGTGATCTCGGGCCCATCGAGATCGTCGTGACGTCCGCGGGCATCGACGCCTTCGCGGAGTTCTCCGAGATCTCCGTCGTGGAGTGGGAGCGTGTGATCGCCGTCAATCTCACCGGAACCTTCCATTGCATCCAGGCAGCCGTTCCGGACATGCTGGCCGCGCGCTGGGGGCGGATCGTGACGATCTCCTCGATCAGCGCGCAATCGGGGGCCGCGCAGATGGTTCACTATGCGGCTTCGAAGGGCGGGGTGATCGGCCTCACGAAGGCGCTCGCGATCGAGCTCGCGCCCCATGGCATCACCGTCAACACGATCCCGCCGGGCTTCATCGACACACCGATGGCTCGCCGCGCCGAATCGGAGGGGCGCCTCCCCGGCGGTGTCGATGCGATCGTCGCGCGCACACCCGTGCGCCGCGCCGGCACCCCGAACGATGTCGCCGCCGCGTGTGCGTTCCTGTGCTCCGACGAGGCGGGCTTCATCACGGGCCAGGCGATCGGCGTGAACGGCGGCTGGTATCTGTGAGTCGCTCCGACCCCCCCCGCCTCGCGCCGCTCCCGCTCGACCTCTGGGGAGAGGATGCACGCGCGGAGTTGCGCACCGCGTGGCCGCGTGTCGCCGAGCGCGCCCTCTCGCCGGGACCCGACGCGATGCCGCTGCCGAACGTGGTGACGACGTTGATGCACCATCCGGCCCTCGCCGGACCCTTCCTCCTCTACAACCGCGTGCTGCTCGAGAAGCCCACGCTCGGACACCGGCTGCGGGAGCTGATGGTCCTGCGCGTCGCGTGGCGGACGCGCCAGCTCTACGAGTGGGCCCAGCACGTGAGGCTCGCGGCCCGATACTCGATCACCCCCGAGGACATCGAGGCGATCACGAAGGGAACGCGCGCGGGGAATTGGACTCCCCTGGAGGCCGATCTCGTCGCCGCGACCGACCAGCTCCTCGATCGCTACCGGATCGACGACGACACGTGGAAGCGTCTGGCCGAGCAGCTCGAGCCGCGTCAGCTCGTCGAAGTCGTGTTCGCGGTCGGGACCTACACGTGCCTCTCGATGGCGTTCAACAGCTTCGGGCTCGAGCCCGACCCGGGTCTGGACGCAAATCTGATTCCCTTTCCCGCATCCGAGGAGTAGTCGCCATGTCTCAGAAATCCTCCGAAGGCTCGGGCCTCGGGTTCCCGAGGCCGCCCGAAGGCAGCTGGACCGAGCACTATCCGGAGCTCGGAACCGAGCCGATCTCCTACGAGGACTCGATCTCGCCGGAGTTCTACGAGCTCGAGCGCGAGGCGATCTTCAAGCGCGCGTGGCTCAACGTCGGACGCGTGGAGCAGATTCCGCGCGTCGGCAGCTACTTCACCAAGGAGCTCGGCTTCGCGAAGAGCTCGATCGTCGTCGTGCGCGGCAAGGACGGCGTCGTGCGCGCCTTCCACAACATCTGCCGCCATCGCGGGAACAAGCTCGTCTGGACCGACTTCCCGCACCAGGAGACCAGCGGGAGCTGCCGCCAGTTCGTGTGCAAGTACCACGGCTGGCGCTACGAGCTCGACGGCTCGTGCTCGTTCGTGCAGCAGGAGAGGGAGTTCTTCGACCTCGACAAGGCCGCGTACGGTCTCGTCCCGGTCCACTGCGACGTGTGGGCCGGATTCATCTTCGTGAATCTCGCCCGCGAGCCGGAGCAGGGCCTGCGCGAGTTCCTGGGGCCGATGGTCACCGCGATCGAGGGCTATCCCTTCGACCAGATGACGGAGCGTTTCTACTACCGCGCAGAGGTGGGTGCGAACTGGAAGATCTACATGGACGCGTTCCAGGAATTCTATCACGCGCCCGTGCTACACGCGAAGCAGTCACCGGTCGCGGCGCGGCCCGAGGTGCAGCTCGCGGGCTACGAAGGCATCCACTACCAGCTCGACGGTCCCCATCGGCTCGTCTCGTCGACCTCCGGCCGCGGCTGGCTGATGAAGCCCGACGACCTCAAGCCCATGGAGCTGCTGACGCGCAGCGGCCTGTTCGGAGCCTGGGACGCACCGGACCTCGGAAAGCTGCCCGCGGGCGTCAACCCGAGCGGCTCCAGGTGGTGGGGCATGGATTCGTTCCAGATCTGGCCGAACTGGGTGATCCTGATCTGGGAGCGGAGCTGGTATCTCACCTACCACTACTGGCCGACCGCGCACAACAAGCACCTGTTCGAGGGCAACCTCTACTTCATCCCCGCCAAGGACGCTCGCGAGCGCCTCGCGCACGAGATGGCCGCCGTCACGTTCAAGGAATTCGCGATGCAGGACGGCAACACGCTCGAGGCGACGCAGATCATGCTCGAATCGCGCGTGGTGGAGAGGTTCCCGCTGAACGACCAGGAGATCCTGTGCCGGCACCTGCACAAGGTGGCGGCCGACTGGGTGGACGATTACAAGCGCAAGCGCGCGCAGGGGCGAAACCGATGAGCCAGGCCTTGCTGCCCGGTGAGTTCGCGGACCTCGAGCCGTACGCCGCGAAGTGGTGTCTTCCGACGGAGACCCAGCGCTTCGCGCAGCGCATGGCGAGCACGATGGACGAGATGCAGTCGTTCTACGACGCATTCTTCCCGCGCGCGGAGACCGCGATCCAGTACTGCGAGAAGTTCCCGCTCGACGACATGCCCGAGGATGCGCAGCGTCTGCTGCAGCTCTTGTATTCGCTCGTGATGGTGTCGTTCCCGGTCGAGGTGTGGCGCCAGCCGCACGTCCCGGACGCCGGGGCGGCCCACATCGAGCTCGTACTCGAGCCGCACCCTTGAGCCAGGGCGCCATCGTCCTTCGCGCCGAGCGCTGGGTCGACGTCGACGCGGGGCAGGTCCGCAAGCCGGCCGTCGTCGTGGTGGAGGGCGAGCGCATCGCGGCCGTGAACCCCGCGAAGCCGCCCGCGAGCGCGCGGGTGATCGACCTCGGCGACGTGACCTTGCTGCCCGGCCTGATGGACATGGAGATCAACATGCTGCTCGGGGGGCCCCACGGCGGGAACCCGCGCGGCGATGTCCAGGACGACCCGGCCTTCAAGCTGCTGCGCGCCATCGTCAACTGCCGGACGACCCTGCTCGCGGGCTTCACGACCGTTCGCAACCTCGGGCTGTTTGTGAAGACCGGCGGCTACCTGCTCGACGTCGCGCTGGGACGCGCGATCGACAATGGATGGATCGACGGGCCGCGCATCGTCTCGGCCGGACACGCGATCACACCCACGGGCGGCCACCTCGATCCCACCATGTTCCAGCGCTTCGCTCCGGACGTGCTGCCGCTGCGCGTCGAGGAAGGGATTGCGAACGGAGTGCCGGAGGTGCGCAAGGCGGTCCGGTACCAGATCAAGTACGGCGCCAGGGTGATCAAGATCTCGGCGTCCGGCGGCGTGATGTCGCACAGCGGGCTCGCCGGCGCGCAGCAGTATTCCGACGAGGAGATCGCCGCGATCGTCGACGAGGCGCATCGCGCCGGCATCAAGGTCGCCGCGCACGCGCACGGCGATGCCGGCATCCGCGCCTGCATCCGCGCGGGAGTCGACTGCATCGAGCATGGCTCGCTCGCGAGCGACGAGACGATCGAGCTGATGGTCGAGCACGGCACGTTCCTGGTGCCGACGAGCTACCTCTCCGAGGGTTTGAAAGCGCATCTGGAGCGGGCGGATCCCGCGCTCCGGGCGAAGGCCGCGGAGGTGCTCCCGAAGGCGCGCGTCATGCTCGGCAAGGCGATCGCGGCCGGCGTCAAGATCGCGTGCGGGACCGATGCGCCTGCGATCCCTCACGGAGAGAACGCCAAGGAGCTCTGGGCGATGGTGGATCGCGGCATGACGCCGATGCAGGCCTTGCGGGCGGCCACCGTCATGAGCGCGGAGCTGATCAGCGTCGACGACCGCGGCAGGCTCGCGCCGGGGCTGCTCGCCGACATCGTCGCGGTGCCGGGCGACCCGTCGGTGGACATCACGACCACGCAGGACGTGCGCTTCGTGATGAAGGGCGGCCGCGTCTACAAGGGCGCTTGAGGAAAGCTCGGGTCCGGACTGCGCGGCATCGGGCGCTTCAGGCCGGTGTGATCTCGAGGTGCAGCTCCTTCAACGCGCGCAGGATGTACGTCGGGATATACGAGTAGCGCCGCGCACCGGCCGGGCCGTGCGCCGCGTCCGAGATGCGGATCTCGCTCGTGCGGTCGAAGAAGCGGTCGAGCGCGATGCGCGCCTCGACGCGCGCCAGCGGCCCGCCGGGACAGGAGTGGATCGCGCGCCCGAAGGCAAGATGCTCGCGCACGTTGCGGCGGTCGAGGCGCAGCTCGTTCGGCGCCTCGAAGCGGCTCGGGTCGCGATTGACCGCGTGCGGCAGGATCACCACCGTGGCCCCTGCCGGGATGTCGACGCCTGCCAGTGTCGTACGAACCCGCGCCATGCGAGGGACCGTCTTGACCGGACCGTGCAATCGCAACACCTCCTCCAGGAAGTCCGGGATGCGCCTTCGCTCTTCCCGCAGCAGCTTCTGGAGCCCGGGATCCTCACCGATCACGCGCAGCGCCGCGCCGATCAGGCGGGCGGTGGTGTCCTGACCGGCGGCGAAGAGGAACGTCGCGGTCCGCACGACGTCGATCACGGGCGGCAGCGAGCCGTCCGGGAATGTGGCCGTCGCCAGGTGGGTGAGGACGTCCTTGCGTGGCGTGCGGCGGCGGTCTTCGACGTATCCCGAGAAGGTCTCGACCAGGAAGCCGAGCGGGTCGGTCGCCACCTCGCGGTCGGCGTGGCCGACCACCGGGCCGGGCTGCTGCACGCCGAGCTTCGCCGCGAACCAGCGCCGGTCCTCTTCGGGAACGCCGAGCAGGTCCGCGATGACGAGCGTCGCGAACGGCTGCGCGAAATCGTGCAGCACCTCGCAGGCGCTCTGCTGCAGCGCGTGGTCGAGCTGGAGGTCGGCGAGGCGCCAGATGAACGCCTCGTTCTCCTGGAGCCGCTTCGGCGTCATGAGCTTCATCAGCAGGCCGCGCAGCGCGGTGTGCGAAGGCGGGTCGGCGGTGACGAGGTAGCCCGCCATCGGGAGCGCGGCGCGGTGCTGCTCGATCAGAGCGCGGATGTCGTCGCCCTCGGGCTTGACGGGCAGGCCGGGGAACGGCCCCGTGACCGAGTTGCACGAGGAGAACGTCTCGTGGTCGCGCCACACCTCGGCGGCCGCGTCGTAGCCGACGACGGCGACCACGCCGTGGTGCGGGAGCGGCACGACGGGACCCTTGGATCGCAGGTACTCGAAGTACGGGAAGGGATCGTCGACGAGCGACGCATCCATGAAGTAGTCGGTCGTGTCGAAGCGGCCCACCGGACCTCCTGCGCTTGCCACGTTGCTGTGCGAGTGCTTAGCATAGGAGCTTCGCGAGGGTCAATCGAAATGTCCCGGCACACGAGCGAGCGACGCGCGAGGACCCGCAAGAGACGCATCGGCGCCGAGGAGTCGGACACCCGCAAGGCGCTCCTCGATGCCGCCCTGCAGCTCATGATGGAGGAGGGATACGCCGCCGTGACCTCGCGGCGAGTGGCCGCGCGCGCCGGACTCAAGCCGCAGCTCGTGCACTACTACTTCCGCACGATGGACGACCTGTTCGTCGCGCTCGTGCGCCGCGGAGCGGAGCAGAACCTGTCGCGGCTGTCCCGCGTGCTGGCTTCGCCGGAGCCGCTGCGCGCGCTCTGGCGGCTCGGCTGCGATCCGGCGGGTGCGACGCTGACGACGGAGTTCTCGGCGCTCGCGAATCACCGGAAGGCGATTCGCGCCGAGCTCGGGGCGCGGGCAGAAGAGTTCCGCCGTCTCCAGACGCGCGCGCTGTCGACCGTGCTGATGGAGTACGGGATCGACCCCGTCGCGTTCCCGCCCGACGCGGTGCTCGTGCTCGTGACCGCCGTGTCGCAGATCCTCGTGATGGAGGAGGCGCTCGGGCTGACGACGGGCCATGCCGAGACGCGGGCGCTCGTCGAGCGGTACCTCGCTCGCTACGAAGCGGGCGCGCCGGGCGAGGGCGAAGGCTCCGGCGACGCCGGGTCGCTTCCGCGACACGGCGGCTGAGCACTCGCTCTAACTGGCTTCCGACAGCGAGCGGAGGCCCTCGACCAGGGTCTCGAGGGGCGTGTTCGTGGGGTAGACGGCCGCGGCCCCGGCGGCTTCGAGCTCGGGGACGTCGCGCTTCGGGATCGTCCCTCCCACCACGAGCAGGACGTCGTCGGCCCCCGCCGCGCGCAGCGCCTCCGCCGTCTTGCGCGTCAGCGCGACGTGGGAGCCGGACAGGATGCTGAGGCCCACGATCCGCACGTCCTCCTGCACGGCGACCGCCGCGATCGCCTCGGGGCGCTGGCGGATGCCGAGGTAGATCACCTCGAAGCCCGCGTCTCGCAGCGCGCGCGCCACGAGCTTGGCGCCGCGGTCGTGTCCGTCGAGACCGGGCTTCGCGACGAGCACCCGCACCGGCATCAGAAGACCGCGGGCTGCTGGAACTCGCCCCAGTGCTCCTTTAGCACGTCGACCATCTCGCCCACCGTGCAGTAGGCCTTCGCGCAATCGATCAGGAGCGGCATCAGGTTGACGTTTTCCTGTGTCGCGGCGCGGCCGAGCTTCGCGAGCGCAGCGCGGACCTCGGCCGCCGAGCGCGAACGCTTGACCTCTGCGAGCCGGGCGAGCTGACGCGCCCGGCCTTCTTCGTCGAGCGCGTAGCCCTCGACCTCGGGCGGATCCTCGTCGGTCTGGAAGCGGTTCACCCCGACGATCGTCCGCTCGCCGGAGGCGATCGCTCGCTGCACGCGGAAGGCCTCGTCTGCGATGAGGCGCTGGAGGTAGCCGTCCTCGATCGCCTTCACCATTCCGCCGCGGCGCTCGAGATCCTCCATGATCTCGACGACGCGCGCTTCGACCTCGTCGGTCAGGGCCTCGACGTAGTACGACCCGCCGAGCGGATCGGCGACGCGCGCCACGCCGGTCTCGTAGGCAAGGATCTGCTGCGTCCGCAGCGCGAGGGTGGCGGAGTCCTGGCTCGGGAGGGCGAAGGGCTCGTCCCAGGCGGCGGTGAACATCGACTGGACGCCGCCGAGCACCGACGCGAGCGCCTCGTAGGCGACGCGCACGGCGTTGTTCCGCGCCTGCGGCGAGTAGAGCGACGCGCCGCCTGCGACGCAGCCCACGCGAAACATGCAGGAGCGGTCGTCCTTAGCTCCGTAGCGCTCGCGCACGATGCGGGCCCAGCGCCGCCTTCCCGCCCGGTACTTCGCGATCTCCTCGAAGAAGTCGCCGTGCGTGTAGAAGAAGAACGACACCTGCGGAGCGAACTCGTCGATCGTCATCCGGCCGCGCGCGATGACCTCGTCGCAGTAGGTGACGCCGTCCATCAGCGTGAACGCCATCTCCTGCACGGCGTTGGCGCCGGCGTCGCGGAAGTGGGCTCCGGCGACGGAGATCGCGTTGAAGCGCGGAACCTCGGC
>Ga0335082_10000162_pt1 | contig 66720 bp, 110 predicted proteins | sample Lox_Sample_41_FD_206718 | JGI IMG/M metagenome (GOLD analysis project Ga0335082, IMG submission 206718) | Soil microbial communities from Loxahatchee National Wildlife Refuge, Florida, United States - Lox_Sample_4.1 | ecosystem: Environmental > Terrestrial > Soil > Wetlands | place: USA... | reverse complement strand
TGCAAGTCTTCGGGCAAGAAAAGTGCAAAGAAAAACGCCTCCGGACCGCTCAGGGAGTCCCATCCCGAGGGTCCGGAGGCCGGTGGAAGCGTTCAGTCCACGTCCAGGCCGTTGGCCCTGGCCGCCATGGCGCTGACGACCTTGCGGATCGAGAGCACCTCGGTCAGGACCTTGGCGACCTTGGTCGTCTGCGGCATGGCACGCAGCTTGTCGACCATCTCCTTGAGGTCCTTGTTGGTCCTGGCGCAGGCGGTCAGGAACTCGGTGTTCTGCTTCTCCGGAGCGCCCTTCTCCGGCTCCGGCGGCAGCTTCGTCTTCGCCTCGCGGGCGGCGTCCAGGATCGAGACCGCCTTGGCCGTCTCGGGGCTGGCGACCTCCTGAATCAGCTTCGCGACCGCGATCCGGTCGTCCGGCTTGCTCCAGAGCACGTCCTCCAGGCACTCCAGGTCGTCGACGCTCGCCTCGGTGCGCCCGGCCAGGTGCGCAGCGGCCTTGATGAGGCTCACGCACTGCCGCCAGCGCCGGTCGCTGACCTTGAAGCCGGCGCCCGCCACGCGCAAACGCAGCGTTGCCACGGCGTCCTGGACGTCGTCCGGGATGATGACGGCCCGCGCGGCGCGCTGCTCGGCCAGCAGATCCACCTTGAAGTTCGGGACCTGGGGCCCGGCGCCGAACGCCATGGCCTTGAACGCGTCCCGGTCGGCGATGTAGCTCGTCACCAGGCGCACCAGGAACCGGTCGTACAGGGCTGCCAGCTCGCTCTCGCTCTCGGGCAGCTCGTTCGAGGCGCTCACGCAGCTGACCAGCGGGATCTTGCTCGCCTTGCCGTCGTTGTGGAAGACGCGCTCGTTCAGGGCGGTCAGCAGCGCGTTGAGGATGCCGCTGTTGGCCTTCCAGATCTCGTCCACGAAGCCCACCTGGCAGCCAGGCAGGTAGCCGTCGCAGGCGCGGACGTACCGGTCCTGCTCCAGGGCCTTGAGCGACAGCGGCCCGAAGACCTCCTCCGGGGGCGAGAACCGCGTCAGCAGCGTCTCCCAGTACTTCAGGCCCAGGGCCTGCGCGAAGGTGCGGATGAGCAGCGACTTGCCGGTGCCCGGCTCGCCGAGGATGAACACGTGCTCGCCGGCCACGAAGACGCGAGCGACGGCGTCCACGATCGAGCGGCGCTCCGCGAACTGCGCGGACACCAGGTCCGCCAGCTCGGCGATGGTGCCGGTCACGGGCGCGGCGACGGCCTTGCCGTTCGCGACGTCGGTCACGGGAATTGAAGTAACAGCGGAAGCGGAAAGAGCCTTTGCCATGGGACTCACCTCGTCAGCGCCAAGTTAGTGCCTAACGTGGCACTACACAAGCCCCTAACATGCTCTTTCTGCCACCTGGCTGGCAGATAGTGGCCGCAGGGGCCCGGCGCGCCGGCAGGTTAGCCCAGCTTTCCGGCTGGATGGACACTTTTTCGCAGGTACGAGCCAGCTCGTACTTGCGTGGTGCCACGTTCGGCACTACGGTAGCAGTGCGCAACAGTTCTCTCATTGTGGAGGTTCGTCATGGCTCGACGGCAGCGTGTCACGGTTCGCGAGGCGGCAGAGACGGCCCGCCAGGCCCTGCTGCAGAACGCCAAGGATCTGGATGCCAAGGCCGACGACCGGCTGGGCGACTTGCTCCTCTACGATCTGACCCCGGGCTTCCGCGCCAAGGCCGCGAAGGTTCGCAGGGCGTTCGAGGACGAGGGCATCAACCCCGCCCACGCCCTGCCGGAGCCGGCTGACTGGCCGGTGGCGTTCGGGCGGGCGCTGGAGATCGTCGGCGCCCGGATCCGGGACAAGGACTTCCGGCTGATGGACGCCCACAAGGGCAAGAACGGCGAGCGCCGCGTGGGCGTCATCGCCGTGGAGCGCAACGGCGTCGTCACGACCGAGCACCAGGCCACCGTGGCGTGCCCCAAGGCGTCCGAGGGCAAGAAGGCCATCGACGCGGGCCACCCGGAGGACGCCAAGCCGTACGTCGAGCCGGGCGGCGAGAACCGCGCTCGCGCCATCGCCCGCGACATCCTCGCCGTGGCCGAGGAGCTGCACGAGGTCTACACGACCGACGACATCCGCACCGCCGTGGTGCAGTTCGTGGACCGCTGGTACGGGCTGCCGCTGCGTCGCCAGCCGCCGTACGTGGCCTACTGGGTCCCGGCGGCCGGCGGCGAGGCGATCCGGCAGCTGCGCAAGGCCATCGAGGGCCTGGGCGCGGGCGAGGTCGAGCTGATCACCAGCTACAAGAGCGACCCCGAGTCGCGGCGCGCGATCGTCAACAGCGTCAACAAGGGCCTCGAAGCTCAGCTCAACGAGTTCAAGAGCGAGGTTCGGCACTACGTCGACAAGCCTGCCGACAGCACGCGCGCCTCGACGATCGAGAACTTGATCGAGGAGGCCAACCGCCTGCGTGAGCAGGGCGCGCTGTACCGCGAGATCCTCGGCACGGCCATCGAGAGCGTGTCGAGCGACTACAAGAAGATCGAGGCAACCCTGAAGAAGCACCTCGGCATCGTCGAGGATGCGGCGGAGGCATGACCATGCACCTCACACCCATCATGGTGGACGTGCTTCTTGCGCTGCGGCGCAAGGGGTTCGTCCATTCCGGTCGCAACGGTTTCTCGGCGACCACGCTGCTCGCTCTGAAGCGTCGTGGCCTGGTCGACATCGCCAAGGTCCACACCTGGGAGACGGACTGGAAGTTCACCGACGCGGGGCGCGACTGCGCTGCGAAGATCGGGGCAACTGCCGCCGGCCTCACGGACAACGGCGTGCACATCCACGACGGCGCTTGCGCGCCTGGGTGCGACGGGAAGGGCTCGTACGTGCTGTCATGAACACCACGCCGGAGAATGGCCCGATGCCGCGCGACAAGTGGTCGCGCATCTCGCGCTGCAAGCGAACCGAGACGGTCGTTCGACGTCTGCGCAAGATTGTCGGCGACAAGCCGATCGCGCTCGTCACGCCGTTCACGATTGGGGTCATCGCCATCGAACCGCAGGACCATCGTTCGCTGACGATCGTCGAGGACACTTTCCCGGATGGTAGCGAGCACTCGTGGCGCCATCTGCCCGCACCCGCGCTGCTCGTCGAGCAGCGCTACGCCAACGATATCGTCGCCTTTCTTCGCGAGAAGGGAGTGTACGTACCGTGAAGACTGAACCCGGCATCGTCCTGCAGAACGCCCGCGCCGCGCTCACGTGCCTTGCGGCACCGAGCACCGACTCCGTCGACTACTTGCGCGACACGCTGCGCGAGCTGTTGCATCTTCCCGACCGCTCCGTCAGCAGGGACCAGATCAGCACGTTCACCGAGGCTCTTGCGGCCGCGGAAGCGTTCCGCACCGCGGTCGCGCGAGCGCGCGAGGCCTTCATTCCGAGGTGAGTCATGAACTTCGCCACCTTCGCAACCTGGCCCGAGCTGCTCGCGTACGCCGCGACGGGCGAGCCGCTCTACTACCACGCGCCGCTCAACGTCGAGCCCGTGCGCATCTGGAAGCGCGAGCCCGAACCCGGACTGCCGTGCTACGCGGTTCGCGCGCGCTCGCTGCGGATCACGCCGCCCGACGCGCACGGGCGTGGCGCGAGGCGCACGGCCGATCCGTTCACCGCCGACAAGGGGCATCTCGATCGGTTCAAGCGGCCAGAGTACATCTCGGTCGCTGGCGTCACCGGGCCGTTCGCCGAACATCTCCGAAGCCTCGGCGCCGTTCTCGACGCCAGCGTCTCCTACGACTGGTCGCTGGACACCACGGTGGGCAAGCTTCTGATCGGGGTGCGCGGTAGCACCGTCTTCCAGCGCTTCCTCGACGCCGATCGTGCTCACGCCGCTGGCATCACCAACCACACCGGCAAGTGGAACTTCGACAGCCGCGACGTCGAGTACTGGAAGCGACAGCTGTCGCGCGTCATGTTCACGCCGGACGATTCCGACGACGCGGACGACGACGCCCTCGGCTGCAGCGTCTGCGGCGGCCCGCTCGTCGAACTCGGACTCCTCGGCAGCCGCAAACACTTCCGCTGCCGCACCTGCGGCATCGATCAGTCTCACGAGGTGCCGTCATGATCAGCGAAGTCGTCGTCACCGAGACGCGCGTCTACCGCTCGTCGGTCATCTCCGAGATCGTCACGGAGAACGCCCACATCGCCAAGGCTATCGACTGGGCGGATGCCACGCCTGTCGTCTGGAAGATCGTGCGCGGCACGCGCAGCAAGCTTTTCGGTCAGAACGGCAGCGAGTACTACGGCTACCAGCGCGGACCGACGCTGAAGGCGATCCTGGAGCGCGTCGTCAAGCTTCACGAGGAGGTGACGACGCCTGTCGTTCCGTTCTGGGGCTGGCGCGCACGCTTCACGCTCGCGCACTACGGCGACAAGGGCTTCCGCACGGGGTTCTTCCAGCAGTTCGACGGCCAGTACGACCGCCACTGCTGCAGCCTCGACTACACGCCCAAGACGCTCGACGAGTGCATCACGGAGTTCCGGCGCTGGTGCGACACCGGCGGCTGCCGGTACGACACCAAGGCGATCAAGCTCGACAAGAAGATCGTTCGGAGGCTGCCGTGAACGCCGCGCCTCCGCCGCCCATTGATCCGACGTTCGACGTCATCCGGCTCTGGCTGGAAGCCGTCAACCGGCAGATGGACTCGCAGCGCACCGGCTCGCGCTGGGCCGAGTGCGCCGAGGCCTGGCGCAAGGTCGCCGCCGCATCGCTCTCGTGCGCACTGGACCGCGCCATCTTCGAGATGATGGCCAAGGAAGCCGAGATCAACTCCTGGCAGGAGAGGCTGTCGTCATGAAGCGCTCCGACACGTTCGGGCACACGCCGCTCGGTCAGGGCAACGTCGACAACGTCGACGCCGCCTGGTCCGCCGGGCCGCGCGTGCGCATCGACTCTTTGCGAGCTGGCTCGCTGTTCCGTGCGATCGACGGCATTCGCTACCGCATCGTGCGCCGCGACGACGCGATGAGCGGCGTCTACCACGTCGTCGACGTCGTCTCGGGCCACAAGACGTCATTCGCTGGCTGCGCGGAGGTCGTTGCGTCCGACGATGTCGGGCTCTCGCTCGCGCTACAGCAGCTCCAGAGCGTCGCTACGGCTGGAGCGAAGGACGAGCGCGTGGTCGAGTGGGCCAAGTCGGTCGACGTCGGAGGTTCGGTCCGAGAACGCGCTGTCGCCATCCTCGCGCGCGTCTGCGAGCAGGTACGCTACCGAGCCGCCAGTCCGGCCGGTGAGTCGCTTTCGACGCCGTTCGTGACGCTGTTCCATGGAGGCATCGTGGACGAAGATGACTTCGCGTGCGCGTTCTCTGCAGCGTGCACCGCGATCGGGCTCCGCAACCGGATTCGACTCGTTCGCGTCGGACACTCGTGCACGGTCGTGACCGACGTCCAGGATGACAGTGGCGCCTGGATCACCTTCACCAGCCAAGGAGCGCAGCCGTGAGCATCATCCGCGTCATCCACAAGCGTCCGACGTTCGACGCCGAGATCATCGAGGTCGAGGACTCGCTCGAAGCCTTCCGCGCGCTGCTCGACGGTGGCTACCTCGAAGCCGTGCGCCTGTCGTCCGAGGTCGTCCTGTACTGCGACGAGGACGGGATCGCCAATGACTTGCCGCCCAACTGCATCTTCAACGGCACCATGATCCTCGGTCCGCTCATCATCACGCCGATCCGCGACGGTCGCGACATCGGGTTCGTCGATCGCAGGCACGCCGAGGACGTGTGCCGTCAGCTCAATGGAGGCCCGACATGAACCTCGACACGCTCAACGCGAACATCTTGGCGGCGCGCCAGGCGAAGCTGGACGATGCCACGTCTCCCGTGTGCGGCGACTATGTCGTCTTTGCCGATGGCGTCACGCGTCGCATCTCGCACGTCTGGGACGACGGCGTGCAGACGTCGGACGCCGGACGTGGCAGCTGGTACCTCGGCGACGGATACGTGAGCTTTTCGGGATCGCTCTACCATCTCGTCCGTACCGAGACGCTGACGCGGACCGACGAGCAGCGAGCTGGTCGCTGCTGGTTCTTCAAGGACAACTGGATGGAGGCGCACAACGGCATCGACGTTGTCGCGCGCTTTCGCGTCTACAGCTGCAGCGTGGCGGCGCCGCGCTACTGAATCGGAAGCCACCATGGACAAGTTTACTTGCACGCGCGCAGCGGTGAAGGTGTACGACGCCGACAAGCCGCGACTCGACGCTCTCTGGAGTGCAGCGATGACGCCTGCCGAGTTCCGTCACGCTCAGTCCGAGGACGAAAAAGCGGCTGACCTGGTACGCGAAGCGTTCTTCCAGGACACCAAGGACGTCAACAGCCGCGACCATGCGAAGCTCGTTCACCCGGACGACGCGTTCGTCCGCCATCTCATCGCCACCAAGTAGGAGGCCGCCATGCACAAGATTCTCGGAGACGCAGCAGTGGGACCCGAAGCGCTCACCTCGATGCGCGAGCGCGGTGGCCGTTGGGCCGCGTACCAGAACATCGCGCTCGACAGCGCGGGTCTCGGACACCTGCAGTTCATCCAGTACGGGCCGGAATGCACCTTCAAGGTCGCGCCCGAGAAGTGCCCGGACACCCAGCACGGCCTGGGCTGGAAGTACGCACACGTCGGTTACGTCGACCTCGCGAAAGGTGTCGTCGTCGAGCTGGAGCAGCCGTGATGGACCCCACACAGACCCTGAAGGACGCGCGCGAGGCAGTGAAGCTGTTGCGCAACACTCGCCGGGACGCGGACGAGCGCTTCGACGAGCAGGCAGTGATGCAGCTCGCCGACGCGTTCGCCGCGCTCGATGTGTCGCTCAGCGCGGGAGGTCCGCTTCCGGCACCATGGCAGGAGAAGCGCTGATGGCTGCTCGTACTGTCCACTGCACCGAAGCGCTGCGCTGGCTCAAGCTGCGCGGCTGGGATCTGTCGCCGCTCACCGGCCAGGACCGCGCCTGCCTCGAAACCATCGCTCACTGCTGGGTGATGTACTTTCGCTCGGACGTAGACGGCCGCGGTGCCGCGCTCGATGCGGTGGCGTCACTACTGGGCGGCTGTCAGGAAGCCGCCTGGCCGATGGCGCGTGAACTGATCGCTCAAGCCGGCGACTGGTCACGTCGCGGCCAGGTGTGGCCGCACGCGTGCCGACGCTTCTCGATACTGCAGGAGCGCCTGTCGTTCCGATTGGCTCGCGCGGTATAGACGTCTCGCGTCCTGCCACCTCAACAACCCTCACGTCGCTCCACCGAACGGAGGCTGACCATGGCTCACTGCGACGGTACTGGCGGCTGCGGGCGCTTCATTCGCGCCACGGCCGACGATCCTGTTCACCACATCTCGGAGGGACGCTTCTGCTCGTCGTGCATGAACAAGCGCTCGAACGCTCCCGCGAAGCCGGCGCCAGATGCGCGCGGCAAGAGCGCGCGCAAGTCGGCGGCGAGCCGTGCGCGTTGGGACGCGATGACACCCGAGCAGAAGGCCGAACGTGTCGCGAAGCTGCAGGCCGGCAGGAAGAAGCAGCAGGAGGTAGCTCCGTGACCGACCATCACGGCTTCTGGTACCTGCTGCCGATCGTGCTCAACTGGGCGTGCCTCGCCGTGGGCATTTTCTTTGCGGTCAGTGGCATCCGAGGCTGGCGTCAGTTGCGTGCGGAGCGCCTGCGTCTCGTAGACGCAGCCATCGTCAACGAGCGCTGGTCGCAGCACAACGCGAAGGTCGGCAAGCATCTCAACAACGTCTTCGTCGCCATGCAGCACGGCGACTTAGACCGCGCGACAGCGGAGGCTCGCGAGGTCGGAAAGCTCTTTGCTCCGAAAGACAAGGCCATCCAATGAAGACCGAGAACATCCGCGTCATGATGCTCGGCGTGTACTGGCGCAACGATCAACCCGGCGGCATCGCGATCACGGGCCAGTTCCGCACCGACGCTGAAGGCGTCCACGCTTGCGAGCAGCTCGAACAGCGACTGCACACGCTCGACCAGATCGACGTCGACACGTGCGAGCAGCGCCTCCGCTTGCATGCGCAGAAGTCTGTCTCCGGTGACGAGGTGGACTCCGTGCTGGCATCTGATGTCGCGCTGCACGTCTACTGGATGGTACGTCGCGGCCATCTGAAACAGGACGAGTACAACGGCGTCATCTTCGGCTGCGAGGTTGACGGCGCCATTGTCTTCAGCGAACTCAATCCGGCCATCGCAGACCTTCGGCAGCTGGCAGACGGCCCCAACGCGGCCGACATCACCGACATCATGCACGCGTCCAAGAACCGCTACGACGCCGGCACCATCGCGGCACTCCGGGCCGTCCAGGACCACGCTCGTCGAGGAGGCCAATGAGTCGCTTCACCGAGGGCGCTGCCTTCAACCGCGCTCGCGACCGCGACGTGGCCGCAAGGCTCAAGGGCCGCAGCATCGTCAAGGCCGTGCCGCACGCCGGCTGGGACAGCGAGAACAAGGTGCTACGCAACTGGGTTCACTCCTGGCATCTCCACCTCGACGACGGGACCGTGGTGGTGTTCTTGACCGAGGAGACGAACGGCACCGAGTACGGCACCGACATCATCCTGCGTCGAAAGTAGTAGACTGCCACCATGAGCACCTGCCACTACTGCATCGCGCACCACGGTCCGGCCATCCACAAGTTCGCAGACGGCCGCGAGAGGCGCTGGGAGCCGATGGGACCCATCGTCGTCATCTTCATGCCCGAGGAGCGAAGGCGCGGTCGGCGCGGAGCCGAGGACAACGTCCAGAACTGGGGCAAGGGCGGCCTGTCCGGTCGGCTGTTCGTCGGTCTGAACGTCGGCCCGAAGCCGACCTACGACATCGAGCAGGTCGTGCGGGCGACGCGCGACTTCCAGATCGAGCGCGGCAAGAGCCCCAACGCGTCGTTCATCGCACAGAAAGGCATCTACACGTCGCCGAACCAGAGCGTCGTGACCGAAGACAGCGTCCAGATCATCGTCTTCGCGAGCACCGACGACAAGGACGCGTTCCGCGGTGAGCTTCTCGCGCTTGCCAAGCACCTGCGCCGACTGTTCCGACAGGAAGCGGTCATCGTCGAACTGCAGGAGCGAGGCATCACGCAGCAGCTGCTCAACGTCACGGCCGGCAGGCCCGATCCGGACGAGCACGAGCAGCTTGCGGAAGGAGACAGTGCATGATCACGGACAAGGTGAAGCAGCTGATCGCTGAGCGAGGGCGCGAGTACGCGGCCGAAGCCGATGCCATTCGTCAGCGACTGCACCGGGAGAGGGCAGAGCAGGAGCGGACCGACAAGCTTTACGGCGCGCACCGGTCCGCGGCGTTCGGCGCAGCGGATGCGGTCTTCGAGTGGATCCAGCTCTCGACCGACGCCAGAGAGCTGTTCGTGGCCATGCGAGCCAGTCGGCTCGAACGGCTGCCGGTAACCGACTTCGCGGCGTTCCTGCTCACGCCCGACAACGTTTGCGGTATCGAGCTGTGTGCGTTCGCCAAGCAGTGGAGCCGACGCATCGTCGTGGAGAACGCGCACGACTTCCGCAAGAAGACAGGCGACGGCATGACGGGCTTCGATGGACCGATGATCGAACTGCAGCGACTCGTCGGCGACGATCTTGCGCTGGCGGAAGCTGTCCGGATCCGACTGAGCGCGCCCGTGCCTGTGATCCTGACGCCCTGATGCACGAGCGCAGCCCAACCTGCCGGCGACCGTGCGTCGAGTGCGCCATCGAGATGGCCACGCGGCGAGCGATACGCATGGCTCGCCGTGCGCGACAGCGGCGCAACGCGGAGATCCAGCTCAAACGAGAGCAGGAGGTCCTGCGTCGTTGGCAGCAGTACGACCGCGAACGCGTCTTGAAGTCTCGCGGCACTTGAACGGCGCGGCCGCGGAGCATAAGGGTGAGCTTGCATGAGCAAGTGCCTCGTTCGCGGCTGCCAAGACGAAGGGAAGGACCATCGCGACTTCCCGGGGTTCTGCGACGGCCACGCCGAACGTCTGCGCGAGAAGCAGCACGAGGTGATTGCGCGGCCTCCGTCTCCGCCGGAGCCGCGGAGTGGGCTCGGCAAGAGCGTGTCGGGCGCCGCCGCCTTCATTCCGATCTCGCCGGACATCTTCAGCGCGAAAGAGTCGATCCCGCTTCGCCAGTGCAGCGTGTGCGGTGCGCACAAGACGGACGTACGCGAGCGGCAGCCCGGCATGACGAGGCCCGACGGCACGTTCGTCGTGTTCACGATGAGCGTCGTTGCCATGTGCGCGAACTGCGAGGTCAACGTCTGGAGCAAGTGCGGTCACTGCTACTACTGCCACAAGCCCATCGTGCCGGGCGGAACGTGCGGCGACTGCATCTTGAGCCCATCGCTCGACTCGCCCACTGGGTTTTGTTCGCGTCGGTAGCTTGAGGCATTCGACGACGAACGCTGGACGCCATCATTCGGCGTCATGCACTCCGTCGACGTGCTACTGCCTCGATCCCGACGAGGGTGACCCTATGTGTAGCTGCGGCGAACCGGCGTACGCGTGCCGATGCAGCTACTCGCGCGGCGGCAACCCGTGACTCTACCAGCCAGCTCGTTGTAAGCTGACCGGTATGGCTAGCCGACGACTTGCGGTCGTTCTGACCTGCGAAACGTGCGCACGGTCCTTCCGACCGTTTCCAGACTCTGCGGGCCGGTTCTGTTGCGCCGGATGCCGGAAGAATTTCTACCGCAAGGCTCCGCTGCCTCCCGCTGTGCGCGGCGCGCGATGGGTTCCGCTTGGACGTGGACGCTTTGCGCTCGTGGACCTCGATGATTTCGAGCGCGTGTCTGCGCTGACGTGGAGCGACGACGGACGCGGGGGCCAGACGATCATCTACAACCGCGTGAACGGCAAGAGGAAGGCGCTCCACCTGCGTCTCCATCACTTCGTCACCGGCTTGCCTAGCGCCGTGATCGTCGATCATCGCGACGGCAACGAGTTGAACGAAACCTGCGTCCTGCGACGCCGACACAGAACACCTGCAACAGGCACAAGCAAGGCCGAAACGGCCGTGCGCCCGCGTCGCCGTACAAGGGCGTGTGGCTGTCGTGGGACAAGAGGCAGTGGCAAGCCATGATCACGGCTGCCGGCAAGCGACAGTACTTGGGACTTTTTGAGACGCAAGAGGAGGCGGCTCGCGCCTACGATCGTGCCGCACGAAAGCTGCACGGAGCGTTCGCGCGCCTGAACTTCCCGAGGCGCGGAGAACAGCCTGCACGGAGGGCCGCGTGACGACACCGTGTCCCTACAGGCCGCCGCCGGCAGGAGCGATGCCGTGGCCCGCCGCGCAGCACGTCAGCGACGCCGTGCTCGCATGGGCGAGAAGTAACCTGAAGTACCCGATGGGGACCGTCGTGCAGGCGTTCGTTGGGGGCCAGCCCGTCATCGCGCGACTGGAGTGCCACTACCATCCGCCTGGCGGCTCGGTAAAGCCATGGGGTCCGCACAAGGGGTGCACGATCTACTGGCCGACCGCTGCGATTCATCCTGGCGTTCAGATGCCGACCGCTGGCGAGGAAGATCTCACCCCAGTTGCTGGCGACGATCCTTGCATTCGAGCCGGCACAGACTACCTGGACTGCAGCTCGGGCCCCAACTGGGGCCTCGTCGCCCTGAGCGGCGGTGCTGCCCTGGCCGTTACCAGCCTCTTCGTGCTCGCCATGCGTCACGCGGGCCGTGCCGCCCGCAGGAGTCGCCGATGACCGACCAGCTACAGACCCAGCGGGCTGCCGCAGCTCGCCCCGCAGGCCTCGGCGCAGGGCCCTCTGGAGGGGCCGTAGCGGCCGTCCTGGCAGGCACCGTCGCCGTCGCTCTAGGCATCGGCGCCGTGGCCTACCTCGCGGGGCGCAACACCGTCGAGCAGGACGCCAAGACGGCGTTTCCCACGCCCAAGGGCAAGCGGCAGCGTTTCGCGGCGCTGGTAGCCCAGGACCTGTACGCCAAGCTGCGCGATCACGGGCTCCGCGGCGCCCGCGCCGAGGACGTGACGATGCACGCGCTGCTGGACTTCGAGCCCGAGCTGCACGCGTTCGCGCGCGAGGGACACTCCGCCGACAGCGTCGCCGCGTACCTATACAACCTGCTCATCGTCGACGGCGTGGTGAAAGGCGACCGCAAGGAAGCGATCGCTCATCTGCACGGCGAGCGGTACCAACCGCCGCCCAGGCGCACACGTAAGACGCGCTACAGGGTCGCGGCCTAGTCGCTGCCAGGCGGCGGCCGCTCCGTTCCGGCGCGCGCAAGCTGGATGCGCTGCCGTGCGGCGTCTCTCGACGCTTGCGTGTCGAGCCCTCGCTCGCCGAGCGCTTGATCCATCGCGCAATCTCCCTGGTGCCCGCCTTTGTAGTTCACGGCGTGCCGCGCCAAGTACTTCTCGTGACCGCCTCCGGGTTGCGGGCCCTCGCACACCGGGCACGCAGCCCACCGACTTCCACGGACCCACTCAGACAGCAAGAGCGCGACGTCAGTGTTCGTCATGTGCAGGTCTCCGTCAGTGCCGCTGCCTGACGCGGCTCCGCGTTGAGCCGGCGGCGCTCAATGCGGGCGCGCAGCCGCTTGTACTTGCGGCGACCTCGCGCGACGTGCGTGCTGTTGCAGCCAGCGCCAGGATCTCCGTTCTCGTAGCGTGGACCGTGCTCGCTACGGCGACGCTCTTCTCGACGGGCATTCGTGTGGTTACTCACTCGTCCTCGTCGAGCGCTTCGCTCGCGAAACCGTTGAAGTCGTCCGGAGCGCCGTCGAAACCTCCGCGCAGCATCGAGTCCGCCCAGCGCAAGAACCGCTCGTCGCGCGAGTCCACCGGGATGAACTCGTCGTTCGCCGACGACATGTCGCTCGGCGGCGGAGCTGGCTCCGTGAGCGGAGCCATCGGGATCGTCTGGTCGGGGTCCATCACGTCCGGAAGAACTGGAAGAGCGTCCCGGTGTAGGGACACTGCAGCACGAGCCGCGTCGGCATGCGACCGCGGTTGTAGCCGCCGTCGGGCAGCCGGTTGTCGGTCCAGATCGGGATCGTCTTCGAGCCCGTCGGCGTCGTCACCTGCGCCTCGCCCTCTTGCATCGAGGGTCGGGGATCGGACGGGAAGCACCCTTCGAAGCCCTGGTACGTCCAGCGCGGGTCGAGCTGCTGCGCGATCCGGGTGCTGCTCGCGATCGTGCACTTGTGCGGAGGCTCGACGCCGGCCTTCTGGTAGCGGCCGTCGTAGCGCGACAGCTGCGCGTCGCCCGGAGTCATCCCGACGCCGCGCTTGCCGGGCGGGATGGCGCCCGCTCCCGTGGCTGGCGCCGCCGCAGCCGCGCTGTTGCTGTTCGCGGCGATGGCAGCGCCCAGGAACGTGCCGAAGAGCATCCCCACGGTCGCTCCGCGCGTGGCGTACTTCGCCGCGGTCTGCGGCCGCGCGCCGCGCCAGGCGTTGTTCGACTCGACGATCTCGACACCGATCAGGCCGCCGGCAATGGACCCGAGGATTGCTCCCGCAACCGCACTCAGGCCCGTGCCGATCTTGCCTGCCATCGCGATCGAGAGTCTACAAGCTGGCTCGCAGAGCGGTCAAGCTCGCCGCCTGCTCCCGGGCGAGCTGCACGCGCTGGCGAACCTTCTGTCGGGCCTTCCAGAACGAGCATGAGCCCGCGACGCTCGCGAGCTTCTCGTCGTCCGGGTTGTCCTTGCAGGCCTTGATCGAACCGCGCGCGATGGCGCGCCACACCGGCGCCGCCTGCGCGGGATCGAACGCGACCTCCGGCGTGATGAACATCAGCTGAAAGGCTCCGTTGGAGCGACACAGCCTTCTGTCGGCATCCTTGCAGTCGCCGCGCGCGCTCGCGTCGTTGCCGCTCTCGTAGCTCGTGAAGACCGCCATGAGCGACGCGTCGCCCAGGCGCGTGCCCGTCAGGCTGCCGTCTGCCGCCGCCACGATGGCCTCTGCGATGCGCCGAGCGTCGGGCCCGTGCTCGTAGTGCCCAGCGCGCTCGCGGCACGCCTGCTGGCCGTACAGGCAGCGCTCCTCAGGGATCTGCGACATGACGGCGATGACGTCGTCGGCCGTCGGGACGCGGTCTTCGACGGCGAGAGCCGGGATCGGCTCGCACGTGGCGAAGACGCACGAGAGTAGCAGCCCGATGTAGGTCTTGTTTCGCATGGGTGGCGACCGTAATGACGGATCGCCGTCCAGGCAAGGTTCTTCAGTGGCGCGGGTGCGGCGCGGGCGCCGCATCTGCGGGAGCCGTAGATGCCGCGGGCGCGCTCGAAGCGCTCGCAGCCGGCGCGTACGCCACGGTCGCGGGAGGCGGCGCGACGGACGCGGGCACTTCCACGGTCACCACGCGCGTCTGCGCGGCCGGAGCGGTGACGAAGTGACCTCCGGCCCACGCAACGAGAATGACGCCGATGTACGGACCGATTTTCTTGCCGACCGCCTTGAGCGTCTCGCTCGTGAAGCCCGACAGCGGCCCCTTGCTGTCGCGACGGCTGCTGCTGCGCGATCGATCGCTTCCGTTGACCTCGATGTTGATGGCGGGCATGCCCATCGGCGGCGTCGGCACCGCCATCTGCGGAGCCGGAGGCACTGCCTGGAATCGACCCGTGCCGTTGCTGCCCCATGCCGCTGCGTGCTGCGCCTGGCGATCGGCCAGATCGGCTTGCGACAACTGGTTCGCGCTCTGTTCGACCTTCGCAATCCGCTCGGCGTGTTCGCTGAGTGTCTCCTGCACGGTGTTGAAGCGCTGGTCGTCGTGCGCCGTGTGCTCCATGAGCTTCTTGTGCAGCACCCGCTGCGTGATGCCGTCGTCGAGGTCCTTCTTGTAGTTCCGAAGAAACATGCCGAAGAGCACCTTTTGCTCTCCCTCGGTCAGCGGCGGCTGGCTGCGGTTGTCGTTGTCGTCGGATGCCATTGGCGTTGTGCTTTCTGCAGGGTCAAGCGGCAGCGAGCTGCGGAGCCATGAAGACGACGACGTTGTCGACCAGGATCTCGTCCGGATCAACAAGCTCGCCCCCCACGGTCGTCTGCGCGTGCTGCTTCATCGCCCACGACAGCCCCGGCGGCAGCTGTCGCGGCCCGTAGTCGCTCCACCAATCCGTCGGACGCACCAGTCCGCGCGTGACCAGTAGCTCCTTCCACTGGTCCGGCATGCCGTCGTCGTAGCCGTCGTACGGCATCGGCAGGTAGCCGGCAGCGATGACCGGGTCGCACCAGTACGCGCAGTAGTCGTATACCGGCGCACCCGCGTCGCCGAGACCCTCGACGTCCAGCATCAGGTGACAGCCCCTCGGGTAGCCGACGAGCTGCGCGTGCGCGACGGCAGCCTGACCGTGCTGCGTGCCCACGATCGAGTTGGCTTGCCAGCTCGGACGCTCGACGTGCTGCACGAGGCCGAGCGCCGACCAGCCTGCGGCGAAGATCTCGTCGCGCTCGACCACCGTGATGTCGGCCGGCGACGGCGCGGCGAGGCTCACGTAGCGAATGAGCGCTCGCTTCGGCGACGCTGACGCAGCAAGGGTGCCCGGGTACGGCGCGGTGAGGAGCTTTCGGGCGTTCGCGGTCGACATCTTGCCGTCGGTGTCGAACGCCCACCCACGCGCCAGTGCGAGCGCCGCGAAGTCCATGCGACAAATGGTACTGCGAGCCGGCTCGCAGAGCTAGATGGCATCGAGCGTGGCGGTTTGACCGCGTCGGCGCAGTGTTGACTGTCGACGCCTCACTGGAATCCGCGGGCCTTCTCGACGGCCGTCGCCAGCGCCGCGACGACCTCCGGAGCTGTCTTCGCTGCCTGGATCGCCTCGATGGCGGCCGCCAGCGCGCGCCGCTGCTCGATGAGTGTGCTCGCGCGGTCCTGGCACGCGCTCAGGTTGTCGACCATCGCGACGTGATCTTCGAGCAACTTGGCGTAGTCGAGAGCCAGCTGAGCGAAGTACTGCGCGTCCTCGACGTACGACTTCTCCGGCTTGTCCGCGAGAAGCGCCTTGGCTCGCTCGGTGACGTTCAGCGCGAGCCGCCTGGAGTGGCTCTTGAAGCGCGCGGTCGGATCTTCCTTCGTCTCGAAGCTCATCGTGGTGCCTCCTTGTCCCCGTTGCGCTGGGGTTCTGTCGGAGGACCATCGTGCTCACGCAGGATGAATCGAGCAAGCTCGATGCACAGGTTCACGCTGAACTTCACTCTGTACTCGACCACGTCGCGCGCGACCTTCACCGCCTCGTCGCGCGTGAGCATCAGGCAACCAGGGCCTTCTGCTCGTAGAGCTTCGCGGCGCCGGTCGTCGACGGCACCACGATGCCAGGCTTGGAGACCTGGAACTGCATGTACGCGCGGTTGGCGCCGCGATCGTCGGAGGGCCAGTCGACCGGCGGCGTCGAGACCCAGACGCTCTCGACGTTGAACCCGAGAGGACCGAGCAGCGCCTGGATCTCGGCGAGCGTCGGCGGGTTCTGCATGTCCTGCGCGGTCATCGCGTCGCTGAACCGGTACTCGACGCCCGGCTGCAGCTGCGTCGATGCCGTGACCGGCTCCCAGCTCTCGACGACGACGGTCGCGCCGGAGGCCTTCTTGGCCAGCGCCGCGAGCAGAACGAGCGTGCCCAGGCCGCCGAACGCCGTGACCGCTGCCGCGATACCGGCGCGCCTGTACCTGCGGCTCGCAGCGGCCGTCGTCGCGCCTGCCAGGCCAGCCACGCCAGCTCCGACGAGCGCTCCGCCGAACGAGGCCAGGCCCTTGTAGCTCTCCGACGACTCGCTGACTCGGCCCAGGATGGCCCCGACGCTGGCCGCCGCCAGCACGCCGCCGATCCCGACGGCCACGCTCTCGCCTCGGGAAAACTTGTCGCGTCCAGACGACTTCACGAGCGTCGACGCGGCCATGGGCGATGGATTCGATGCTACGCGGTTGCCCCTGGGACTGCAAGCTGGCTCGCTGTAGGATGAACGCGGGTCCCATGCAAGTCGCCGCCGTCGCCACGCCGTCCGACGCCGCCACGATGGCCGGCGCGCTCGCATGGGCGTACCAGCAGGTCACGGGTCGGTCGCCGCCGTCGCGATCGTCGTGGATGATCCCGCTCGCGCAGAGCAGCTTCGAGACGGCGCACTGGTCGCAGATGTACAACTGGAACGCCGGCTACATCAGCCAGCCCAACTCCAGCCAGCCGTTCTACTACCGCGGCTCGAACCCGGTGCCGTTCGCGGTCTACCCGAACATCGGCGCTGGCGCCGTCGCGCTCATGGCGTGGCTCCAGAAGCACGGCGGACTCGCTGCCGCCGACAACAACGACCTCGGCGCGTACACGTCGGCACTTCGCTCGGGCGGCTACCTCGGCAACAACGGCGACTACGCAACCTACGCGGCTGGCATCGCCAACCTGATGGACGCTTACGCAAGCGTCTCGCCACGACTCTACCCAGGAGCATCGATCATGAGCATGAGCACTGGCATGGCCATCGTCGCAGGCGTCGCCATACTCGGCGCCACTGGAACCGTCGCGTACTACATGAGCGGCGGCTCGATGCACGGCGCTTCGCGATCGCTCGCGCAAGAGAATCCGGTCCGCAAACGCAAGGCCATGCGCGTACAGTCGCTACTCTTCTCGCGCGACTCGTGGACGCCGAGCGCAGCCAAGAGCTGGGCCAAGAGCCACGGCTACAAGTACGGCGACGTCGACGTCACCGCCAACAACGTGCGGCTTCGTCAAGTCGCGCCCGGGCGGTTTCCGGTCAAGCGCACGGTGACTTTCGGGCGCGGGATCAAGGCAGTCGTCGCGCGGTGAGAGCGATCGTCTTTCCCATCGTCGGGCCGACGACCGTCTGCAGCCCGTTCGGCGATCCGCGCGGCACCGGATCGCATCACGGCATCGACATCTGTGCGCCGATGGGCACGCCGGTGCTAGCGCCTGACAGCGGCGACGTGCGCTTCGGCACTGATCCGAAGGGCGGCATCGTCGCGCTCGTCGACGGCGACGGCGGCGGAACGTGGTACCTCGCGCACCTGCAGCGCATCAACGGCGCGAACCGCTCCGTCGCGGCCGGCGACGTCGTGGGATTCGTCGGCATGACAGGCAACGCGTCCACGACGTTGCCGCACACGCACGTCGAGGCGTGGCCCACCGGCGACTACACAAGCTACATCGATCCGACGCCGCTGCTCGCGACCGCGCAGCGCTTCAGCAAGCCTCCCGCTGGCGCGGTTCGCCCGCTGACGCGTGGGCAGGCGCTGCTCGTCGGAGCAGGCGTCGTCGGGTTCTCAGCGCTGCTCGCGTGGGCGATGACGCGCCGGTCACTTCTGCCATCCCGCTCGCAGAGAAGCCTTGACCGAGTGCGAGCTGGCTCGTAATCTCAGCAGCAACGGACCTGAGGTCTTCGACGCGCTACTGCGACGAGAGCTTCCGATCTGTTGCGCTGGGCGAATGGCCGGGACGTCAGCCGATGTCTCGGCCTTCGCTTTTCTGGGCACGCCGAGTCGGGCGTGGTGCTGACGGCCGTCTCGGGCCTCCCACGCGCTTCTCGGTCGTTGTCCGCGCTCGCTGGCTCAGTGGAGGTGCGGGGAATCGAACCCCGGTCCATGAGCGTCGAAGGATCACCGTGTACGTGCGTAGTCGGTCTTGAGGCTCCCGACGGCCTTCGCTGAACCTCTAGGGGGTTTAGCTACCCCGCCACCTTTCGTGTCCCCAGCTCGCCGGTAGGTCCTAGACGGCTGTATGGCCCGCAGTGGTTGGCGCCCCTGGTGCCTCGGCTGCGCACTACCCGAGGCGGGACGGATCAGGCCGCGATGGCCCGGTCGGCGACAGCGTTGTCGTTCGCAGTCTGCCCGGTTGATCGAGGCGGACCTGGCGCCGCCTGCACGTGGACGATCGATCTCCTCCCATGTCGAATCCGGTCACCCCCGTGGTGACAGCACGATCGATAGCAGCGACTTCGTCAGCGGTCGAGAGGTTCGGGTACGAGAAACGCGCTGCAGTCCAGGCAGGTCTTGGTGCGCCAGTGATCGCCCTTGCGCTCCGCAAGCGGCACCTTGCACTCGCTCTCGCACGCGACGCAGACCATCGTCAGGCCGCCGCAACGCGCGCATGACTCGCGAGGCCGAGGGTCCAGCATCGCCGACAGCAGCTGCAGGACGTGCTGACGCGCGAGAGCGCCGTCACGGCCGCCTTTGTGCGTCTCGTAGAACGCCCACAGCACGTTGCGAACAAACTCCTCGAACTGCTCGTCGTCACGGCCGACCTTGAACTTGTACTCGCCGATCTCGATGAGCGCACCGAGTCCACCGTACGAGATGCCGACGCGACGGATGTCCGGCAAACGGCCGGTCTCGAACTCCTCGGCGCGCTGCACCATCTCCTTGGCCTGTTCACGCAGCCACCGCGACGTCTCGCGGCGGCTCGGCTGGTAGCCGCTGCTCACGACTGCGCCTTGGGCTCGCCGTTTGTTGCCTCCATCGCCTCGCGCACGCGCGTAAACTGCTCGGTGCCGGGGTCAATTTTCACGTTGGCGGTCCAGACCTCGTGACGAAGCGTCTCGCGCGCGCGCTTGAGCAGGTCGTCCTTCTGGAGCTTGAGCCAGCCCTCGTGCGCCTGGCCGCCGGGCGCGAAGTCGCCGCTACCCGACATCCACACGACCGCGGACAGTAGCTCGCCGCACAGCTTCTGGAGCTTCTCGACCTCGGCGACCTTCTCCGCCATGCCCTGGGCGAACCCGACGACCTCGCCGATCTCGCTCGCGGGCACCATCGGCGGCAGCGGCGCCCCGAGTGCGGCTTCGAGCGCAGCGACGAGCGGATCGTCCTGCGGCTTGTCGCCGTCGTGCTCCAGACCGTGCTTCTCGACGTAGGCGAGGACCGCCTTGTGCAGCGTCTGGAAGCGATACGACGCCTCCTCGTTGACGGCTGCGCTGATGGCGCGCTCGCGGTGGTCGCGACGTTGTGTGCGTTCGGATGCCATGGACGTTTCTCCTTCAGGACAGGTTCTTGATGCGCGCCTTCGCCAGCTCTTCGTTCATCGCCTTCATGAACTGGTCGGGAGGTAGCTCGTCGAACTTCGAGCACGTCGGTTCCTGGTGAGCGACGCCGGCCTTCGGACCCATGTTGATCCTCACGCCACGTCCGCAGAACAGGCACAAGGCGTCGAACGCCTCCGGCATGTCCTTGCGGACGCGCAGCATGCCCTTGGTCGTGAGCGCGAGCATGAACTCGGCGACGTTCTGACGTGCCTCGCACTCCTGGAACATTCGGTCGCCGTCCGCCTTGGTCACGCTACCGTTCTTGACCGCGCCCAACACCTCGGCCCAGCGCTTTTCGAACTCGTCGCTCGACTTCTTGCCGCCGGGCCAACCGCCGACGATGACGCTGAACTCCCGGGGCTTGCCGCCCACGATCTGCTTGAGCACGACGAACACCCCGATCTGACCCTTGGCCACCTTCAGACTACGGGCCAGCACGATGTAGATGTCGTCGGCCGGGTAGCCGATCGATCGGAACATGCTGAAGGTGCCGAGCGCGTGACGCATCACCTGCGGGATCTCGTCGTAGGTCATCGGTCGGCCGTTGGATCGCATTCGCACATGTACGTGACGTGTCCGTTGTGACCGCCGCGAGCAACGCAGCTCCACCTGTCGCGCATCCCCTGACAGAGCTGGTCGGCGGTGAGTGAGAACGCGCCACGGCCGAGCGCCAGGGCAAGCGCAACCACGCCGCTGAGCAATGCGCACAGCATGAGCCAGAGCAAACCTTGGTCGTCGAACCATCTGGCTACAGTTTCGAAGAGACCCGATACGTAGCTCGCCGCTCGCGCGTACCACGGCTCGCGCAGCACGTACTCCGGCTCGTCGGGTGGTCTCGCCGAGGCGCGGTAGACGCTCACGACTCGGCGTGCTCCGCGTTCGCGCGCAGCCTCGATTCCTCGCGCTTGCGCTCCGCATCGCGCTTGCCGCGCTCTCTACGCTCGGCATCGACGCGCGCGCGGTCGGCCGGCGTCGACAGACACTTGCCCGGACTGAGCGCCGACAGCCCGAAGGAGCCGGGCTTGTTGTTCGGGCACACGCCCTTCGGATCAGGCAGCTCGCCGTGACAGATCGAACACTGTGCGCTGGTCGTGAAGCTCATGCTCTTGGTCCCTTACCGGCGGCTGGGCTCACAGTCCAGCCTTGTGCTTGGTGACGGCGCGCGCTTCTTCCTCGGTGCACTGGTACACCTCGCCGTTGTACGGCCACTTGCGCGTGTCGAAGACGACGAACAGTCCGTCGGTGCGCCGCAAGAACTTCCACGGTCCGTGGACGTTGTCGGTCGGCTCCTTGACGACCTGGCTGACGTGCTTGACGCCCGCCGTCGTCTTCTGCGGCTTGGGCGGCTTGATCGGCTGCGGAAGGCGAATGGGCTCGGTCATCAGTCCGGGTTCTTTCCGTACTCGGACTGGAACGTGCGCGTCGGGTCCGTCCAGTCGCAGTAGCGGCCGCGCTGAAAGTCGAGCAGGTTCGCAGCCACTTCGTCCATGCGGCCCTTCGCAAGTACGAGCGCCGTAGCCTTGTTGGGCACGAACATGCCCGTTGCTGGATCACGCGGCCTGTGCGCGATGAAGATTTGGTCCGCGTCCTGTTCGAGGTCGCCGGACTCTCTCAGATGCCAGAGCTTCGGGATCGACTCGCTGCTCTTCTGGCGCTCGGCGTCGCGATGGATCTGAGCGAGCGCCATCACGTGGCATCCGATCTCGGTCGCGATGAAGCGCAAACCTCGACTCGTCTCGGCCACCTGCAGCTGTCGCGGCGCTTTCTTCACCAGCTCACTCGGCTTGACCAGGCCGATGTGATCGAGAACCACGAGCTTGACGCGCTTGCCCTTTCTCTTGGCCATGCGCTGCGCTTCGCGCGCGGCAGCAAACACGCTGGCGAGCGTCTGCGACAGGCTCACGGTGAACCAGAGGTCGAGGTCCATGACCGCCTTCACGGCGTTGCCAAGTTCTGACCACTGCGGAGGGTTGAGCGACTTGCGCCGGATCGCGGGCACGGTCACTCCGGGCGTCATCGAAGCCAGTAGCTTCGTAGTGAACGACTCGTGCGGCATCTCCAGCGTCACGTAGAGCGCGACCGCCGTCGGATCGTTGGTAACGGTGAAGATGCTGATCCCCGATGCCAGCGTGCTCTTGCCGATGCCGGTGCGCGCCGCGACGATGCTTGTCTCGGGTTCGCGAAGGCCGCCGTTGGTCATCAGGTCGAGATCGCGCAGTCCCGTCGAGAAGGCTGTGTTGCCAGGCGCCATCAGTTTCGTGAACAGACCTTCGGCCGACTTGCCGATGCTCACGATGCTCGACGTGTTGATCGAGCGCTCCATCACCGCGAGCGCGGCCTTGGATGCCCTGTCGTAGATCTCGATGTCGCTGACCTTGGGGCTCAGCGCGTCGGAGACGATGATCCGGAAGTCCCGGATCGCCTCGCGCTTCGCCCAGCACTTTCGGATCGACTCCGCGTACGCGCGCGCCTGTACCTCGCTGACTGTCGAAGCGGCTGCCTGCAGCTTGAGCAGCGCCTCGATGCTCGTAGAGTCCTTGCCCTTGCCGGCAACAGCGATGTGCTGCGCGACAGCAACGGGATCGTGTTCGACGGGCGTGTGACCCGTGGCGTCGTCCTTCACCAGGCACGCAAGGATCCCGTCCCAGATGATGCCGTTGTCGCGCTCGTAGAACGGCGCGCCATCTGGAAGTAGGTCCGCCACGGCGCTTGCGCGAAGCAGGTTCGGCGAGTTCGATGCGGCCCACAGGCACGAGCCGATCAGTGCGTGCTCTGCCGCCACGTCGCTCGGCTCGCCGATCTTGCGCATGCGCGAATCGACGAGGTGCAGCGCGGGCGATGCGACACGCTTGGTGCCCGCGAACGCGTTGGGCGACAGCTCGCCGGCCTTGAGCCGATCGTTCTCGTCGGGAACCTTGGGCTTCTGCTCGTCGCTCATGCGGTCAGTCTCGACAGGAACGCGCTTCGTCGCAGCGTGTCTTCGATCTCGACCGCGTACCGCTCGCCGGCCTTGTCGACGTCGGTGCGGATCGCCACGCGGCAACCGAACGGCACGCGCGACGCGATCGTCTTGGTCCACGAGCCGCTGACGATGCCGACGACCGCGGTGTGCGGATCGTTGGTCACGATCGCGCGCGACAGGAAGTCAGGCTCGCCCTCGACGATGACCAGCCGGTACGGCTTGTACGGCTCGCTCGATCCGAACGTACGAAGCATCTGCAACGCGAACGCGTCGCACATGACCATCTCCGAGGCCTTGTGACCTCCAGGCGGCAGTCGCTTCGGGCTCTCACCGTCGATCACGCGCCACGCGCGCACCGATCGCATCTGTCCGAGGTAGTCGTACATCGGCACGATCAGTCGGTGCCCGGTGCGCGTCCACGGCCCGCGCACCTTGTCGCCGCCCCAGTAGCTCGCCCACTTCGGCAGCGCGCAGTTTCGGTCGAGCGGCAGCACACGAGCCAGATCCTTGGCCGCCACGACGTCCGGGTTTAGCGAGCGGGCTCGCAGATGATCAGCAACAACTGTGTCGTCGCAGACCGGTTCGCACGCTTGCCATAGAGCCTCGACGTCTTGCTGCGCCGGCCACTCGCGCGGTGGCTCCGGCTCTGCGGCAGGCGCAGGTGGCGCCGCAGGCCGCTCCTCGCGAGGCACGCGGCCTTCGAGCTTGTCGACCAGGTACCAGAGTCCACCGAGCCTCGCGGCTTCGAGCAGCACGGACTTGAATTGCGACTCGATCTTCCAGCCGCGCACCGCCGCGATGAGCGAGAGTACGTCGCCGCCCGCGTCGCAGCCGTGGCACTTCCAGAGCAGCACGCCGCCACGCTGCTGCACCGAGCAGCTTGGCGTCGCGTCCTGATGCACGGGGCAACGGATCAACCAACCTCCAGCCTGTCGCGATCGCGCCTTGCCCTCGCCCATGATGCCGAGACCTTCGAGCACGCGTGTGGGATCGCTGAGCGCGCGCTTGATGTCGCCGACGTCCTGATCGCTCACGACGATCCTCCGGGAAGTTCTGCGCCGGTCTCTTCGTCGACGTACTTGCCGTCGATGAACTTGTACCTCCTGCCGATGTGGATGATGTCGGGCTTCACCTCGCTCGCTCCGTTGGACTTAGACTTCGAACCGCCGCCCTCGTTCAGCCACTTGGCGAGACCCGCAGGCTGGTACGCCATGTAGTGTCCCGGCTTCTCGTCCTTCACGGCCTCGATGAACGCGGCAACGATGGCAGCGATCCAGAGGTCGATGCGCGACTTGTCCACGCAGTGCACACCGATCAGGTCGTTCAGGTCGTGCAGCTGCTTCTTGTTGAAGACCCACTTGCGACCGCCGAGCGCCTTGGAGGCGGCTGCTTGGTAAGTCTCGATCCAGGCAGGACCGTTGAGCCTCACCTCGGACAACGGAAGCACCTGCATCGGCTCGTGCCTGTGGCCGTTCGACCCCCCTGCACCCCCCGTAGGGGGGGTATCTGTTGGTTTTGGCTGTGGATCTGTCGTGGCGTGGAGTGGAGTGACGTGGAGATGGAGTGGAGTGGGATCATCAGGTAATTGAGCACCTGCTTGACCATGTGCTTTAGCGTCTGCTTGACCAGGTGCTGTAGCATCTGCTGAAGCACTTGCTTGACCGTCCGCACGTGCTTTCGCGGACTTACGACCACCGAGGCCACCGGCTGCGGCTCGCTTCGCCTTGATCGCGAGAATCTCCTCCTTGCTTCGGTTGTGGTCGAGGAAGCCGACGATCTCGAAGCTACCGTCATCTCGGCGGCGCCAGACGCCGTCACGGAGAAGACGTTGAACGACCGGTTCGATCTCCGGCCCGAACCGCCGAGTCGGCCAGGACCGCGGGATGACGCCGTCGGTCAGGTTCCGGTTGCAGTACGTGATGCCGCAGGCAATCAAGCCCATCTCGGCCACGCCGTACTCGATGTACTTCGGGTGGTCGTCGAACTTCTCGTCGAGCGGGGCATAGGCCATAGTCAGTGCCCTCCCGCTGTCGTCGAAGCGATGTAGTCGAGTAGCTCAGGAGCCGGGCGGAACCACTCGCCGACCGTTCGCAAATGAGCGAAGCGTCGATGTAGATCCGTTTCGCGTGCGCGAGAGCCGGGGACCGTTCCGAGTAGCACCATCCGGCGACCACTCGCCCTCTCGACGGACCTACGACGCTGTTCGACGGTGAAGACGGTCGCGTCGTAGGCGCCGACATGCGTGATCCCGATCTTCACGGGACCGTCAGGCTCGCGCATGAAGTAGACGACGATCTCCATGTGACCACCACGGCAACCCATGCAACGGCACGTGGTTTTGCCGGCATCGATACGACGTGCACGACGTTCGAGGCGCTGAGTGCGAGACTGTTCGGTCAAGACCATCAGGCGCCCCCTTCCTTCGCGAACAGGATGCGGGCGTTATCGAGCACGTTGAGCTGGCACTTGATCAGGTAGCGCTGAAGCCTCGCGATGTCCTCGTAGCCACGCTCCTCGGCCGCTTCGAGTTTCTCGTACAACACGCCGAGCGCCTTGACGGCGTTCGATACGCGACGCTCGCCGAGGCTGATCATTGCGCCGCCTCCTCACTCTTCGGAGGCGGCGGCAACTGCGAGGCGAGTTCGATCGCCTTGGTGAGCGTGGCGCGCGTGGAGTCGAGCAGGTTGAGAACGCCCTGCATGCCGTTGGTGTCCATGCCTCGCGTCAGTAGGAACCTGACAGCCTCTCCGACGCGCTTAGGATCGCGCATCTCAGCGGGCCACACGTACTCGTTGCCGATGGTGATACCGCTGGCTTGCTCGAACGCCCGTAGCTGCGCTCGAACCTGCTCGTAGTCCTTCGTCACCTTGTCGAACTGCTGCTCTTTCCAGCTGACGTCCGACGCGCGGCGCTTCTCGTACATCTCGTCGGCCATCGCGGCGAGCGCCGAGCGAGGCACCATGTGCTCGGACGCCGCGCGCATCATTGCGGCCACAAACTCGCGAGGCCACGGCTTGGCCCTGAGCTTCGGCGCCTCACGCTTGACGACGAGCGACCGCTTCGTGAGCACGAGAAGGCCCCAGGTGGTGGGCAGCTCGCCGTCCTTGACCACGAACTCGTCGCCCGCGACCACGTACCACCGGTCGCACATGTCCTGGATCGGTCCGCTCTTGTCCGGATCGCGTAGCTCGCGCATCCAGTCGCCGCGCGAGACCTTGATCTCGAAGCCGTACAGCTCCATGCCGCGCGACGGGAAGCAGTTGAGCGACAGCGCGTCGGCGCGACGCGAGTGCGACCAGCCCGTCGCGTTGCCGACGTTGAAGACGGTTGCCCACTCCTTGGGCGCGAAGCGGTCCGCGATCGCGGCGCAGCACTCCGCTGAGGTCACGCGCTTGCCGGTGGCGAGCTTGCGGCTGGCCATCAGCGCACTCCTGCAGTAATCAGCGCGGCGACGCCGGGAGCTTCCCACGGCGAGGCTCCCGGCGTGCTCGCCCACCGGTCGCGCTGCTCGGCCGTCATCGTGAACATGAAGACGCAGCGATCGACGTCACGCCGGAAGTTGCGCACGAAGCCCGCGGTCGACGACCGGCGAGCGCCGTAGACCGTGCCGCGCGGGTTCATCGCAGCACTCCGTCGACGGGTGCACCGGCCAGGCACGCGTTGCAGTACTCCTTGTGCGTCGGCTCCATCGCCGACGTCGCGGCGATGCCCGCGCATGACATTCCGCATACCGTCTGCAGCTTGCGGACCGTCTTGACGTTGCGTTCGCCGCCCGAGCACACGACGAGGCACGGGCGCTCCTCGAACTGACCGTCGACGACCTTGCCGTCTTCGACGAGCGGCCACCACACGACGCGCAGCGTCGGACCGTCTTGCGGCCGGAGATCTGTTTGCTCGATCGGCGCTGTGTCCTGCGGGTCGAAGAGCGTACCTGACCGTTCGACCATCTTCGTCGACATGCCACACCCCGCTTCACTGAAAGCGTCCGCTCTGTGGGCACCTCGCGAAGGGTGCGTGCGCCTACTGTGAGCCAGCTCGCAAGGACGCCAAGCTCACCATCCAGGCGCGCGCAACGAGATCGCGCGACGCTCGCTCGCGGACCGAACCGTTACGCTGCTTGCTTGGACTGCTTGGACGACTTGAAGGGCCTCTGACGCGCGACAGCGGACCGCTCGGGTCCGGTAAGAAAGTCCTCGTACCTGACCTTGCCGCCCGTCCAGCGCTGGATGCGCAGAGCGAGCGCGACACGTGGACGCTTCTGCCCCTTGGCGACGTCGTCGAGCGTGCTCCACGCACAATCGAGCGCCTTAGCAGCGTCTTCCATCGTGATCCGGTTCCCCTTGAGAAACATCGACAGGGCGCGCGAAGCCTTGGTCGGCGTCGGAGGCGCGTTGCATGCGTTGGGCATCGATCCCGCTTTTACGGGACGGTTGTGCTTGCGTCAACTTTGTCGTCGCGAAATGCGACAAAGCGGGGCGATCGCGAGCTGCTCGAATGTGCCTTGACGGATGGGCTACTGAGCGGTAGTGCTCGGGACGGTTGCGCCGGGTCTCGTAGTGGCGAGAGTGCGCAGCCGCCGCTGTTGTCAGCAGCGGTCGGGGTGATGGAGACGTGCGTCTGTGAAGCTCGCGGAGTTGAAGGCAGCGTACGACGTTCTGTTGGAGAGCGCGGAAGCAGTCGTTGCGCAAGTGGGGCGCAGCGATGCGGCGATGGCGAGGCTTGCTGAGGCGTGCGGTGCGGTGCGGGAAGCCGCGCGTCGCTTTGGCCGCAAGCCTACGATCGTATGCAACGGATACGTCCTGCGGTACGTCGGACCGGAGCATCATCTCGCATCCGTGACCGGGTACGCGTACGAGCATCGCCTTGTGATGGAGGCCACGCTCGGTCGTCGTCTGGACTCCGACGAGATCGTTCATCATCGGGACGGCGACAAGCAGAACAACGACCCGGCGAACCTAGAGGTGCAAACGAGGTCGCAGCACCGACACACCCACAAGCCTTCGAGACCGCGGCTTGCCTTGTGCGCTCGCGGCCACAAGCGCGAGTATGTTCGACCGAGCGGGAAGCGTGTGTGCCGGATCTGTCGGAACGCGGCGGCGCGTGCCCTCCGGCTTCGAGTGCAGCCAAGGAAGCGGTCGACGCCGAACGCCGCGAAGGTGACTGAGAGTACCGTTCGAGCCATTCGCGCCAGCTACGCCGCTGGAGGTGTGAGCCAGTACCAGCTTGCGCGCGAGTACGGGCTCACGCAGACGAACATTGGGATGATCGTGCGCAGGAAGACCTGGAAGGGAGTGGCCTAGATGGGAACGAAGCTGAATCCTGGACGGTTCGACTGTTGGTCGAAGGCGGCCGATGACGAACCGATGTTTGTGCTGCTCGGCCGCGATCCGGTCGCGCCGTTGGTCGTGAAGTTCTGGCGCGCGCTGCGCGAGGTCGAGGGCCAGACGAGTCAGGAGAAGCTCGACGAGGCGACGCAGTGCGCGCGCGACATGGAGAAGTTCGCCATCGCGCGCGGCAAGCGTGACCGCGTCGAGGCCATCAAGGACAAGCCGCTCGGCGCCATCATCGACGCCGCGATGCAGGCGGGCACCATCCGCCGGCCATGAACCGCGAGCAGTTCGTCAAGGAGATGGTGCGCATCTCCGGACTGTCGGGTGAACCGTCGCTCTCGGACGTCGCTGAAACCATTCAGCAGCTGGACGACAACGCGAGGCGCGAGACGGAGAAGGCGGAGAACGCCGAGCGCCGTGTCTTCGAGATCGTGCACACGCACGACGAGAGCGATGCAGTGATGCGTCGCGTGCTCGGTGCAGGCGCGGCCGAGCCGACGCTCGACGCCGCCAAGCGCTGCGCGAGCGATGCGGACACGGCGTCGGCGACGCTGCTCAGCATTCGCGCGCTCGTCGATGCGAGGCCGGACGAGACGACCGTCGATGCGGTCAAGCGCGTTCTGGAAACGTTGACCCACGAAGTGAAGCTGAGGCAGATCCGATGACGAAGAGAGAGGTGTGGGAGCGAGCATTCTTCGAGGCGCTGAGCGGTGCCGCGACCTTGAACCAACCGCGACAAGAGTTGGCGGCCAAGGAGGCGGCCATGATCGCGAGCGACGCTGTTCGCGTCTACGAAGCCGAGCTGCCGGACGAGCCTCCGGCGCCGCCGCCCATGCCGCTGACCGGCATCCACCCGACGAGCGTCAAGCTGCTCGTGGACAGCTTGCGCAACGGAGCGCGCGCCGACGCCGCCGACGTCGTCGAGGCGCTGTTCGTGCACATCAGGGAGAACAAGGGCCTGTCGCCGTCGTGGACCCCGCCCGAGCGCGGCGAGTGGAAGCCGCAATGATCTGGGAGGCGCCGAGAGCGCTGGTCGAGATGCTGCTACTCGGAGCGGCTCATCAGATGCACGCGCAGAGCGGTCCGCGCCGCGTCATCGGCGGTGGCTACATCTGGTCGGTCGAGCGAGCACGATCGTCCTGGTCGTTCACGTCGGCCATCGGGCTGCTCGCAGCTGTCTTCGGTATCCTCGTCCTGCCGCAGTGGCAGCGCAGGAGCGCGGCATGATGGCGAGCGGCTCCAAGCCGCGCGTCAGCGACATCGACGTCGCCATCGCGCTCAAGCTTCACGAGCGAGTGTCGCCGGCCGACCTACGTCTCATCGAGGCATGCTGGGGCCCGCGCGATCTCGACGCGCTCGTAGAGGAGTGGCGCATCAACGAGCGCGTGATCGAGCCGCACCAGTTCGCGTGGCTGCTGCACTACGGGCTGCTCATGACGCGGATCGACGCCGAGGAACGCATCTGGATCGAGTCGTCGCAGATGGCGCGCGACCTGGTGCGGCACTGCAAGCGCGCTGCGAAAGCGAGGAGGGAATGAAGGTCGTGTTCACGATGTCGCATGACGAGGTCGAGCAGGCGTGCCGGCGCTGGGTCAAGGACCACTTCGGCGTGGACGTGCAGGAAACGAAGCTCACGATCAACGAACACACGCAGGGGTTCGAGGAGCCGACCGAGATCAATGGAACCCATCGCTTTCTCGAAATCGTGTTCGACGACGTGAAGCTTCCGCCTGCGCAGACGCCGTACCGAGGCTGAGCGATGGCAGAGACACTCGTCGCTCTCGTCGGGACGCGCAAGCCGGTGCCCGAGATCGCCGCGGACGTCACCCGAGCGCTCGCAGACCTCGATCGCGACACACTCATCGTGACCGGCTGCGCGGGAGGAACCGACCGGCGTGTGCGCCTCGAATGCGAGCGCCCAACCGCGAGTGGGCTGGGATCTGGGCGGGTCCCGAGCGCAACACCGTCATCGCGCGCCTCGCGAGTCGCGTCATCGCGTGGCCGCTCGCAGGCGTCGAGACGGGACGCAGCAGAGGAACCTGGGACTGCATCCAGCAGTTCCGCGACCGCGGCAAGGCGGTCATCATCCGGGAGTTCTGGACATGGCCAAAGCCAGCGTGAAGAAGAAGCCGGAAGCGGAACGTGTTCAGCTGAACCGCCTCCGCGACGACCAGTACTGGGACGAAGCCGTCGTTGACGCGGGCGGCGTCACCATGACGGCGCGGGTCGTGCCGCGCTTCAAGACGAGCGCCCTGTCGGGCAACGAGTGGCGCGTAAGCGCGAGGACCCGGATCGTGACGTCGGCCTCGCCTTACCCCCTCTTCGAGCGCGAGTACGGCTCGATCGCGTGGGCGCTGGGGCTTGGCGCAGCCACCGACATCTACGCGCAGGCCCATCAGGTTCTTGGTTTGCGCGCGGCGACGCTCAGTGCGTTCCGCGGTGGTTACCTGCTGATGACGCAGAAGTTCAGCACGTTCGGCGAGGCTGCGATCTGCGCGCAGGCTCACATCATCCGCGCGAACGAAGGCTGGCCTGGTGTCACGTGGCACCACCTCGACGACCCGCAAGAGCGATCGGTCTGCTGCCAGCCAGGATGCAAAGAGCGGCCGACCGTCCTGTACCGCATGAAGCATCAGCGTGCCGACAGGGACGGCAAGCTCGTACCGTTCGAGTACGACTGGCAGCCACGGCATCGCTGGTTCTGTGGCGAACACGCCCACCGCGGCAATCAGGGGCTCGACGACAGCGACAGCAACTACGAGGTCGTCGAGGGCAAGCGTCACAACTTCAGCTCAGTGCCGCGCGATCGCATCAGTGAGGCGCGCACCGAGGTCATCGAGGCGGGTCCGGACTTCGGGCAGGACGTCGCCGACATCTTGAGGCGAGGAAGGAAGCGCTGATGCCGCTCGACAAGGCAACGCCGGAGCAAGAGCGGATGCTCAACGGACTGCTCGACGCCTTCCGTCAGCTAGGCCCGGTCGAGTCGCTCGACTGGTTCGCGACCTACTTCGATCGCGACTTCACCAAGGCGATGGCCGCCCACGGGCATCCTGTGCCTTGGGTCGACGACCTCACGCGCGAGATCCAAGCGCTGGTCGTGAAGTACAGAGCCAAGCAAGGATGACGCACCGATGCCTGGCCACCTCTCGCCCACCGACCTCGCCGTCATCCGCCATCGAGAGCGGATGACCCGAGCACGCCGCGACGCTGAGCGCGAGCAGCGACTTGCGCGGTCGCGTGCTCGACCCGTTCGACCCGAACAGAGAGCGTTCCACAACACACCAGGAGAGCCGCTACCGTGAACCAGATCCGATCCGTTTCTCTCAGTCTCGCGCAGTTCCGCATGCTCGGCCGCGCGATCCGCGGCCAGCGACTTCACGTGTCTCGCTTTCGTCCGGAGCACGCGACCGTCGCGGCTCTCGCGGTCAAGCGCTGCTGGCACCTGCGCGACGGCCGCTGGGTCCCGACCGAGCTGGGGCTCAACGTGCACCGCTGCCGCGGGTTCTACCAGCCGGACCGGCTCGTGTGGAACAGCGCGAGCCGCGCCGAGCGCGAGGCGTTCCGCCGCGTCGCGGTGTTCCACAGTACCGACAAGGAGGACGTCGCGCTCGCGGACCAGCTGCAGCGGCGGCTCGAAGCGCGCGGAGAGGTGGTGACGCTGTGACCGGCGAACAGATGCGTCGCGCGATCTACCGCGACAACGTCGTGGTGCGCATCGACGAGTCCGTGCTCACGCCGATGCAGAAGACCAAGTGGCGCGAGTTCACGCGTGAGCTGGCGAAGCTGCTGAAGCTCGCGCCGCCGAAGGCGCCGGGCGAGAAGTTCACGAACAAGTGCGATCACACTCTGCGGCGCGCGCGCAAGCTGCTGCGTCAGCAGCAGTTCCACGTGGGCAGTTCGCTCGCCTACTTCCGGCAGCACGGAGGCTTCTGCGACTGCGAGATCATCTGGAACGTCGAAGCCTCGGTCTATGGCAGGGGACGAAGGGGGAGGCCCAAGTCATGAAGTGCTCCATCTGGGCCGAGAACGCGATGGGCATCATCGGCGTCGACGGCAAGATCCCGTGGAAATACAGCGGCGATCTGCGTCGCTTCAAGCGCGTGACGACCGGCGCGACGGTCATCATGGGTCGCGTGACCTACGAGTCCATCGGCAACCCGCTGGCGGGTCGCCAGAACATCGTCGTGACCAACACGATGGACGAGATCGAAGGTGCCATCGTGGCGCGCAGTATCGACGACGCCGTCAAACGCGCCGAGCGTCCGGACATCTTCTTCATCGGCGGCGCGCACATCTACGCCGAGGCCATGGGCATCGTGGACGTGCTCGACATCACCCGCGTGCCCGACGAGGTCGAGGGGCGCGGCGAGCAGATTGTGCTGGCGCCGACCGTTCCGCGCGACGTCTTCACACTCCACCACGAGGACGTACACGAGGACGAGCTGACGCTGCGCCGCGAGGTCTGGATCCGCAAGGCGCTCGCCGAAGCGCCGTACGACGACGCGAGCAACCGGCGGCTCCAGGAACTTGGCTACCTAAAGAGGCGTCCATGAGCGCGAGCATCTACGTGGCCACGCTGCAGAAGCCGCCGCCTTGCGCGCTATGTGGTGGCAAGGGCGACGTCATGGTCGAGATCAAGGCGCCGAAACAGACTGCGCACAAGACCAAGAGCAATGGTGCGAGCAACGGCGCGCTGGCGCTGATGGTGTCGCAACCTGGAGCTGTCATCAACACGGGCAAGTCGAAGGCAGCGTGCTTCGCGTGCGGTGGCAGTGGCGGCGTCATGCCGAACAAGCCGTTCATCGTGATGTCGGTCGATCCTGGATCGTGGTTCACGGCTCGCGACGTGGCGACGCGACACTTCGGCGTCGAGCCCGAGCTGCTCGTCGTCGAGATGGTGGAGCTGGACCGGGTGTCGCCGGACAAGCGCAAGGCTGGGATCTCGTACCTGTCCAGCGTCCCGTCGCCCGAGCTGCAGCTGCGGTGGGACGGCAGCGACTTCGTCGGCGGCGGCAGTATGGGCGGTCGCCGCCTGTACTTCCGTAAGCGCCCGGACGACCACTGGCGACACATCGAGGAGTACGCGCCGTGACGATCCATGTCGTTCCGAGAGACGAGGCGCAGGTCGCAGACGTGAAACCGAAGCGTCGAGGCATGCTGGCTACCGAGCGCAGGGATCTACGGACGGGCAGTGGCCGACCATGGGTGGAGTCGCAGTTCCAGCCGTACGACGCCAAGATCGCCGAAGTGTGGTCGCCCGAGGAGGCCACCGAGCGGTTTCTTGTCCGCTTCTACGAGCTTGGAGGCCGCGACTCATGATCGCGGACGCCGAGGGGAGCGTGAAGTTCATGCACGACGAGGGCGACCGCAACAAGAGCCGCAAGCAAGGCCTCGATCTCGCGAATCGGCCGCGGTGTTGCGAGTTCTTTGTCGTGCTCGAAGACGGCAGCATCGTCGGCGAGGCCGCCGACAACATCACGGACGGCCTGCAGCGCGTGCGGCGTCAGCCGTTCTACGCGATGCTCGCTGACCGCGACGGCAACATCTACTCGCACAACAAGCCCGCCATCAACGGCTCGGACCGGAGGTCGACGCTCGCGGCTGAGCGCATGAAGAAGACGATGGCGAAGCTAAGGGAGATTCCGCGATGACCGAGACCGAGCGCTGTATCGCAGCCATCATGGCCTCCGCACCGAGCCACGCGACGATCGAGCAGATCGTCGAGCTGACGGACGGCAACCTCAAGGTGTGCGCGCTGCTCATCAAGCTGGCGACGGAGATGCGCACCGAGGCCATCGGCATCATCGCCAACGGGTCGGAGCGCCTGACCGTCGCCGGCCAGGTGCTGACATCGGCGCGCGCGTACGGCGCCATCGACGCGCGCCTCAAGCTGGAACCGGGTGGCGATTACAAGGCCCTGCGCGACGCCGTCGAAGACCTGCTCGCCACGGCCCGCGCTCTTCACGACGCAGACACGGCGACAGGTGCGGTGTAAGAGAGAGCTGGCTCACAAAAGGAGACGTCATGCCCACCAAGACCATCACCGTGCCCGAAGGCTTCATCGCTGTCGCTGTGCTCGTGCCCAAGAGCGAGAAGGACGAGCCCAAGGTCGTCTACTGCGGGTGCGAGAACGACGAGGAGCCGACCGCCGACGAAGTGAACGACGTCTGCTCGGTCGCGATCCACCAGCTCGTGGACGCGCAGGCAGACGTCGTCGACGAACTGATCGCCGAACTGGACGATGGCGAAGGCGGCGAAGAGGAAGGCGACGACAAGGCCGAGGAGCCGAGCTGAATGAGCCGGCGTCTCGATGTCCTGATCCAGGCGCACCCGGATCGCGAAGAGGCGATCCGGGAGCTGGCGTCGCGCGATCCGTCCGGCAACCTCAAGTACCTCGATTGGCAGGTCAAGGTACTCGTGTCCGGCCAGGCACTCGCGCCGGAGATCGCCGACGTCATCGATCTCTTCCACGAGTTCAACGAACGATGGCTCGATCGTCGTCAGCGCGTCCGGTCGGACATCTACTCGTACAGGCCGCAGGACCTCGCGAACCTGCGCAACGCCCTGCTCAAGCTCAAGCGCGCGCAGGATCGCAAGCGCAAGAAGCGCGAGCGCCTGTACCACATCGAAGGCCCGATCGAGGCGGAGGTCATCTACGACAGTCCGGAGCTGATCGTTCGCCACATCAAGAACAAGAACGCCAGCGTCCATTACGGTCTGGGCACCAAGTGGTGCATCGCGATGGCGCGCGAAGGCTACTTCGAGGACTACGAGACGAACAACGCGACGTTCTTCTTCTTCGAGCGCAAGGTCAAGAAGCGCGACGCGTACGACAAGGTCGCGCTCGTGGTGCCGCGCGACAACAGCTACGTGGTCACGGCCATGGACGCGTTCACGTCGCTCGACGATCGTGTCGACGTGATGGCGCTGGCTGCGGCGTACGGACTGTGCGTCTTCGACATCTTCCGCGCGATCTACGTGCATGCCGAGCGCTATCCGGGATCACTCACCAGCCAGGTCTACGCGGGCAAGGCGACCGCCGAGCAGCTCACGGCGACGTACGAGACCGTCGCGAAGTGCGAGCTGAACTTCTACGAGACGGCCTCTCTACTGACGGCCATCTGCTGCAACGACGCGGCGCCCAAGACACTGCTGGACGACATCCTGCACAACGTCAAGAAGATCGCGCTGGTCACGTACGGGCGGATGCTACGGATGAATCGACGACGCAAGGGTCGCAACCTCAGATCGACCAAGGGGGACCGTTACGCACAAGACGCGTGGCTGTCGGTGGCGGCAGCGATGGCGATTCATCCGAACGTCGAGGCGGCGGACCAGAAGGATCTTCTCAAGGTCCTCCGCCGGCATCGCATCAGTCACGTCAACATTCACCGGCGCTATCGTGGTGGACGTGTGGACATCTCGTGTCATCGAGGAGCCACGCTTCGCGGTCGGCGCCTCCGCCATCGGCGTCGCCAGCCGACGCTGCGTGAACTCACGCTCTTCGCCGATCGATACGAACGCAGGGCGCTGCGCACGCGAAAGAAGATCGCGAAGCTGCAGGAGAAGCTCGCGTCGGCGAAGACGAAGACCAAGCGCAAGCGCTCTTGACGGGTTCGCCTGTCTCTTGTACATACACAGCATGACGGCAAAGAAGACGGTGCCACGCGACCAGCGGGTGCGCGTGGGGACATTCCGGTTCGCGGAGAAGGACATTGCTCGGCTCAGGCAGCTCGCCAAGCGGTGGGGCGTGAGTCGATCGGAAGCGATCCGGCTGATGATCGCGTACTTCTGCACGACCGATCTGAAGCTCGGAGGTGGCAAGTGAACGACAGGACGACGACACGCGAGGACGTGCGATTCGACGCGATGACGCACGCGCTCGATGACGAGCAGTTCAACGACTACGTCGTGAGAACCGTGGCGAGCGAACAGCTGGACGACGAGGGCAAGACGTACGTTGAACTGACGTTCGTGAACGGCTGGTCGCTCAACGTCACGAACGAGCTGGGCGCGAGTCGCATGCCCAAGACCGGCGACACGCTGCGGCTGTTCGGCCGAGGCTTCGGCTATCCGATCCGCGGCATCGGACGCCTAAACGATCATGGCGCGCTCTGCGAGCTGTATCGCTACATGACCGAGGAGCAGCAGAAGCGAGCGCACGAGGCCGAGGTCGCGCAGAGCCACGAGAGAAAGAAGCGGGAGTGGCAAGCGGACAAGGAGAAGAACGCCGCTCGCGTGGCCGCGATGCCAGAAGCGTTCAGGAAGCGCTTCGAGCACTTCGACGCGCGCCCGAACTGGGGCTGGGACTTCGGGTCCTACGAGCTGTTCACGATGGAGGAGGCGGTCAAGATCGCTGCCGCGCTCAAGACGGGCGATGCCGTCGTTGCGTTCGCAAAGCAGTCGGCCGCGGTGCAGAAGGAGACGGTGCCCGGACTGGCGCACGACCAGCTTTCCCGCAACATGTTTGACGCTGCATGCTACCTCGCGCGCGTGTTCATCGAGGCGCCGGAGCGCCTCTGGCAGGTGCACGGGGCAATGTGTCCGCTCGTGGGCTGCAAGGAGTACGGATGCTGGGCCTCGACGCCCGCGGCTGCGCGGGAGCGCCGTGAGCGCGTGGTGCCGCCGTCGTGAAGTCCGACGATCGCACGCTGGGTCTGTTCGACACGCCGCCGCAAGCACCCAAGAAGCTCGACGCTACTGCCAGCGAGCTGGCTCGCGAGGATGGTATCCGGCGGGTCACGACGGGTTCGCCGGCCGGGTGGCAGGAGAGCGCGGTCGCCGTCATCAAGTCGGTCGCGCAGCGCTTCTCGCACCTGTGCTCGGACGATCTCTGGGCCTCCGGGCTCACAACACCGCCCGAGTCACGCGCGCTCGGTGCGGCGATGCGTGTCGCCAACACGCTCGGCTACATCCGTTCGACCGACGAGTTCGTGCTCACGCACCAGAAGTCGCGGCATCGCGCGCCCATCCGCGTCTGGAAGTCGCTCCTGGCAGCGGAAGCGCCGTTCGAGGAGCGCAACCTGCTGTCGCGAAGGCCGTCGGTGACGCCGTGACGTCGCCGACAAGCAGACTGGCGGCGCTCCTCAAGGAAGTTGGCGCGTACGTCACCTTCGACGCCGACCGCGCCATCAGTGGGCCGTGCTTCAACTGCGGCACGACCGACGCGCCGCGGTCACTCGTCGTCGTGGGCACGTGGTCACGCCAAGTCGGCAACCGCGGCAAGGCGGGTTCGCGCATCGAGCGTCCGATGTGTGCCGCGTGCGTCGAGAGCACTGCGCCGACAGAGCTTCGCACGTGGCGCTACCACCTGCCGAGCATCAAGGGCGAAGGCTGGGCGATCGTGTACATGGACTCGATCGGCGTCTTCACCTGCGTGTCGGACTGGGGCGACTATGGCTACAGGTGGCCGCAGGCGGGGTGGGGTCCTGGCGACTTCCGGAAGTTCTTCCTGCAGTGCTACGACGAGTACATTCTGCGGAAGATCGCCCGCCCGGACGTCTACGACGGCGAGGCGACGCTGCGCGCGGTCAAGGAGCGCATTCTCGAAGCGAGGCGTCACGGGTCGTGGAGTCGAGACAGGGCCCGCCGCGAGTGGGACCGCCTCGAAGTTTACGGTCACCTGGATAGCCGCGAAGACTTCGCCATGTGGTACGAGGACACCGACATCGACGAGGCGTACGGGCTGTCGGTGTACAGCTTTTCAGGCGAGGTGCGCGGCTTCATCGAGCATGTCCTGCCGCGACTGCGCGAGGCGATCAAGAAGCAGCTGGAGGCGGAGGGGCTGGCGACGTGAGGCCCTACAAGAAGAAAAAGCCGTGCAGAAGCATCGTCCTGCCGCGCTGCCAGTCGATGTCTGGCAGCTTGCAGTGTGACCAGCCGGCCCTGCACGAGACGCAGTACAGGCCTGGAGGCCACCACTGGCACGGCAACGGACCGTTCAACGACGAAGACTGCGGCCGCTGCGAGTGGGCCGACACGAAGGAGGATCGCGTGACCAAGGCATTGAAGGCAGCCCTGCTGCGACTGCACAACGAGACGACCGTCATCTCGACCGCGGACACGTTCCGAGATCTGCAGCGACTCGGATACGCCACGTCGCTCGGTCTCGGAACGAAGTCCAAGAGCCGCGGAAGCGTGAGCCTGCGGCCCGTGTGGAAGATCACCGCAGCGGGCAAGCGGCGCGCGGAGAAGATTCTGTCAGCACCGGGAGCGGAGGCATGCTGACCGAAGCTCAGATCGCGCTGCGGAAGACGATGATTACCGCGACGGACGCACGCGTCCTTGCTGGTCTCGATCCATACGGCCGGTCGCTGCATGACATCTGGGTCTCGAAGTGTCTCGACGAGCCACCGTTCGAGCCGACTGAGGCGATGATGCTCGGCAACGACATCGAACCGGTCGTCCTCAAGCACCTGGCTCGCAAAAGAGGCATCACCCTGGTCCCGTCGACGACGGTCGTTCATCCAACCATCGCGCATCACGGAGCCACGCCGGACGCGTTGGCACCCACAAAGGACGGCGAGTCGCCAGAGTACGGCGCCGAGGTCAAGGTCACGGGTTTTCGCTACGCCAACGAATGGGATGTGACCGACGAACAGGAAGGCTTCCCGGAATGGGTGCTGCCGCAGATCGCATGGGGCATGCACTGCACCGGCGCGAAGCGCTGGTACGTCGGTGTCATCATCGGGACAACGATCGGGACCTGGGTCGTCGAGTGGTCGGAAGTCGCAGAGCTTGTCGACGCCCTCGTGGAGGTCGCGGACAGGTTCTACATCGACCACGTGGTGCCCAGGAAGCCACCGCGTCTCGACGACAGCGATGGCGCGTCGCGGATGATCCGCGCCATCGTGGGCAAGACCAGCAACGGCGTCATGCTGAAGGCGTCGGAAGAAGCGGAAGCGGCCGCGAAGCTGTACTTTCAGGCCAAGAAAGAGATGGAGTTGGCCGCCGCGAAGAAGCAGGAGGCCATGTCGAACCTGATCGCAATCATCGGCGAGGCCGACGGCGTCAAGGGTGATGGATGGCGTGCGCTACACAAGCTGCAGGCCGGCTATCACGTGGACCCGAAGCCGTACGACGTCGAACCGATGCGTAAGTTCGACCTGCGGAAGGTGGGCTCGCGATGAAGTGCGAACACAACGATCACTCGCACATCCTGCTGTGGCTGTGTCTCTTCTGGAACACCATCGGGATGTTCGACAGCTGCAACCACGGTCGGCAGAGTACCGACCGCGACGTGGCTGCACTGCGACGCGAGGTCGAGGAACTCAAGCAGGACGTGGCGCGGCTGGAGCGACGATGATCCAGCGGCCGAAGAAGATGGACCCGGAAGTGCGTGGCTATCTGCAGCGGCGACACGATGCGGTGTACGAGGTCGTGGACACTGCGCGAGTCTTCGGCAAGCGGTACAACGACGCGTGCACCGAGCTGGAGGAGCTGCAAGAGCTACTGGGGATCGTCGAGCGCTAAGTAGATCGCGCCCCGTGCGCGCGAGGGGATCATGATGGATCGATTGCTAGACCTGGGCGTCGCGGTGCTGCTCCTCCCGGCGGCACTCGTAATCGGAGTGCTCACCATCATCGACGACCGCAAGCATCCGGGGCGCGAGTGGGACAGCCATCCGTACGGGGGCTGGACCTGTCCGACAGGCTGCCGAGGGTGCAAGAAAGCGCGATGAACACTCACCGTGACATGCGCGCGATTAAAAAGGACCACCATGGCGATTGAAAAAGGGACGTTGCTAGAAGGTGAACGCGAAGGGGCAAGGGTGGGTGCGCGCCCGCGTCGAGTTCCGCGTGGAGCACGGCGAACCGCTCGGGGAGTATTCGTTCTACCGAGAGGACGGCGGCGGTCGCGTCGTTTCCTGCCTCTGCAAGACGCGCTTCCCGAAGGGCAAGAAGCCCGAACGCGACACACCGTGAAATGCGCGCAGGAGATCCGATGCAGCCCGTGACCCTCTTTGCCGTGTACGAGGGTGAGCGATTCGCGAAGATATGTCACACCCGCGAAGAGGCTGTGGCGTCGATTGCACGATGGTCGCGCAAGTACGACTGGCGAATCGTGGCGGGAATCTTCACGCCGAGGCCGACCAAGAAACAGCGGCGCGCAGAAGGTCTCGGCGACGAGGCGGAGGAGGGCAAGTGAGCCGCCATGGCGGCGGGTGCGAGTGTAAGAAGTGTATGACCGAACGCCGCAAGCGCGTGTTTGCGGCCCTGATGCAAGAGGAACCGACCATGACCGTTCGAGCAAAGATGTGCCTCCAGTCGATCACCGAAGAGACGTACCGCCCGGGCTCGTCCAGCAAGACGCTGAACTTCTCGGCTTGCTACGACACGACCATCCCCGAGGATCAGCGTTTCCAGAAGGCGACGCCGAGCGCGTCGGCCAAGTTCCAGATCGACGGAGGCGGCAGCTACTTGACCATCCAGTACTGCCCGTTTTGCGGGAGCAAGATCCCAACGACGGAGCCGGGTCGCGCGCGGCAAAAAGCCGCACGCGTACCGCCTGTGCGCTGAACGTGTTGACACTCGGCTGAGGTGACCGTATACAAGGTCAGCCGACGAAAACGGGGAAAGGTTCCGAGGATGAGCGACGAAGACAAGACCGTCGTGCTCAGCATTCGTGTGAGCAAAGCGACGTGGAAGAGCTTGGACGCGGAGCGCAAGACGTGGGAGAGGCGCTCGGGGCTGAAAGTCACCGTGTCGGACGTCGCTCGTCGTCGTCTCGAACGTAAAGTCGAACGCAGGAACGGAAGGAAGGCAGCGGCATGAGCAACATGGCGACGGCGAACGGTGGCGGCACGAGCCTGATGCGACAAGGCTTCGGCGAGAACTCGATCGAGACCAAGCGCGAGACCGCGCAGACGGCAGCGGCCGAACAGGCGCGCGCCATCATCAACGCGCGCTTCATCGTCGCGATGCAGCGGCCGCGCGACTTCGACACCGTGCGCAGTAAGCTGCTGCACGAGTGCAAGCGCCCGCTCTTTGCCGAGCGCGCGTTCTTCTCGATCCCTCGCGGCAACAAGCCGGGACGTCTGACCCGCACGCCCAATCGCATCGAGGGCCTCTCGGTGCGCTACGTCGAGGCGGCGGTGCGCATCATGGGCAACATCTGGCAGGACACCGCCACGATCTACGACGACGAGCGCAGTCGCATCGTGCGCGTCGCGATGACGGATCTGGAGAACAACTCCGGCTTCAGCCGCGACCTGACGATCGTCAAGACGACCGAGCGTCGCACTGTGCGCGACGGACAGATCGTTCTCAGCCAGCGCAAGAACTCCGCTGGCGACACGGTCTACGAGGTCGTCGCGACCGAGGACGAACTTCTGCAGCGCGAGGGCGCGCTCATCTCGAAGACGTTCCGTACCGAAGGCATTCGCCTGATCCCGGCCGACATCATCGACGAGAGCGAGCAGCAGATCATCGCGACCATCAACGACAAGGACGCCAAGGATCCGGACGCTGCGCGCAAGCAGATCGCTGACGCGTTCCATCAGCTCAACGTGCTGCCTGGTGATCTCAAGGCGTATCTCGGCCACGATCTCGCGCAGTCGTCACCTGCAGAGCTTCGCGACCTTCGCGGTCTCTGGGCGGCGATCCGTGATGGCGAGACCACGTGGGCCGAGATCATGGCGGAGCGCGGAGGCGAGGTGCCGGCAGCGTCGAGCCAGCAAGGTGACGCTTCGATGGCAGCGCCGCAGGCAGAACCCGCGAGGCGCTCGCGCGGCTCCGCCGTCGCAAGCCGCGTCCGCGGTCAGAGCGGAGCGCCCGCACCGGCGCAGCAGCCCGCAGGGCCCCCGCGGAGCGCGGCCGACGTCGAGAACAACCCGCCGCCGGCAGGCGTGGCCAACCAGCCGCCGTTCGGCGACAAGTCGCAGGAGAGCGCGGCGCAGCAGCCGACGCCGGGTCGTCCCGTCGCGGGCCAGCAGCCGTCGCTTCTGGGTGGCGCCGCAGCCCCGGCGGCGACGACGGCGCAGCCAGCGCAGCAGCCGCAGTCCATCGCCGACGAGCGCGCGGCGCGTATCAAGGAGCAGGAGGCGATGCTTGCGCAGTGGCCCAAAGAGCCCAGCGTCTACGTCACGTGGAAGCAGCTGAGTGGACGCGAGATGGACAGCAAGACGACCGAGCTGGCAGGGATGTTCGGCGACTTCGCGTGCGTGCGCATCGAGGGCGTCGACAACCCGGTGCCGCTGCAGCAGCTGCGCGTGCGTGAGCGCGCGGAAGGGGAGGACTAGACTCTCAGGGTTCAGACTGCGTTACCCGTAAGGCCATAGGTGGTGTGGAGTGCGCGAACTCGCCGTAGCGCGCCACACCTGGAGAAGCGAGGTCGATGGCTGGGTGAAGAGCCCTTCTCCGGTGCAAGTCTGATGAAGAGCCGGACGTCAACCTGCCAGACGTAGATGACGTGAACCGCACACGATAAAGGCAGAGCCGGTGACAGGTCGGAGAGACGGCCACTTCAACCAGCGCAACAGGTGACGGGAGGCGGCCATGCCGAACGAGGTTCGCAAGGGTCAGGTCTGGAGCGTCTTGTTCGAGACGCGAGGCGTACAGCACTTCGAGGTGGACGAAATCGAGCCGCCGAAGGTGCACGGCCACATCGGAAGCACGCCGGTGACGATCTCGCTGTCGGTCCTGCAGCGCGGTCGCCGCGCCGCGCACCTCATCAGCGAGCCAGCTGGCAGTGACAGGCCGAGCGAGCTGTGCCCGCGCAGCCGCAGCCGCAAGAAGGACGACCGATCGGGCACGGGCGCGTACTTCATGACCGCCATCGAGCGCCGCACGGCGAGCGAGGCGGTGAAGGTCACTGCGCCACGGGGTCTGCTCAAGAAGAACCCACGCAAGGCGCAGGCCTTCGACATGTTCCACGAGGACGGCTGGGACTACGCGCGCCTGGCGAGGTTCTTCGGCGTGTCGCGCTCGGCCATCACGCGCTGGATGGCTGACGAGAGGGCGAGGCGGAAGGACGAAGCGATGATGGCGCGCATCGGGATGGGAGCGACAGGGACATGAACGATGACAAGGTGCCGACGCCGGGCGACGCCGACTACGATCTGGAAGCCCGCAAGAAGAGGATCGAGGAGCTGCAGGCCAACATGGACAACCTCCGCGAGCGTATCAAGGAGGCAAGGACGCCCAAGGACAAGTACAGCCACGCGGGCTGCCTCGGCGTCCTGGTCCTGCTGTTGATGAGCGTCCTGGCGTCGATGTACACGGCGTTCATCATCCACAAGGTCTGGCAGTGGCACTTCGCCGCGATGGCGCAGCCGTGGCCGACGATACGCATCTGGCTGCTGGGCTCGGTGGTGCAGCTGTACTTCCACAGGTCCCGAGAGATGAGCGACCGTGAGCGGGCCATGACGCTTGGCGAGTACGCGTACGACAAGTTCGGCAACCTTCTCGGCGTCGTGGTCTTCGAGTCGCTGTTCTTTCTCTTCGCGTGGTGGGCGTCGTGACCAATCCCATCAAGAAGGCCAAGCTCTGGGACGCCATCCACGAGTACGTGCGCGCGTGCGGAGGAGATCCGGCGAAGGCGACGTCGAACACGATGGCGCAGTATGCGGTCGTCATGATCGAGGACGCGGCCAACGAGTTCCAGGAAACCATCATCGACCGCGTTCACGCGTTCCATCAGCTCATCGGGCAACCGGAACGCGAGACGCCGGGTGTTCCAGACGACGATACGGTGCGCCTCCGCGGTCGGCTGGTCATCGAGGAGCCATACGAGTTCGTCGAGGCGCTCGTGGCGCCGGCCTGGAAGGTCGTGTTTCGATCTCTTCGTGAACTGACCAAGGATCTGATTGCGAAGGCGGAGATCCAGGTCGATCTGCCAGCGGCGATCGACGCGCTGGAGGACACGAACTACGTCGTGGCCGGCTCGTTCCTGCAGTTCGGCACCAAGCCGGGGCCCGTCGCGCAGGAGGTGCAGCGCGCGAACATGTCCAAGGTGGGTGGCGGTCGCGACGAGCACGGCAAGTGGCGCAAGCCGCCCGGCTGGACGCCGCCCGACATCGTCGGCGTGCTGCGCAAGCAAGGCTGGGACGCAGAGGAGCCAGAATCGTGAGGCTAGATAGCGACGACATCTGCAACGTGTGCAACGAGCCCCGCGGGCAGTTCATGAACGGCTACCGCGGCGGCTGGGCACACTCCGAGTGCATGATGCGCGACATCGAGCGGCGCGGCCATCAGCGCAGCCTCACGGACCTGATGTGCGATTCGGACGCCCATCGCCACGCCTACCTCAGCATCGAGGACGGCAACGGTAGCAAACTCGGTTACATCCACGCCAGGAGTTCGCTGCAGCGGGACGGCAAGTGGAGCCCGGCGTTCGCGACGCTGCCGTTCGACATGCGGGTGCGGATTGACGACATCCCGCTTCTGGTCGATGGCATCAAGCAAGCCATCCACGCCGTGGACAACTGGGAGGAGAACAACAAGTGACCGCAAGCGCAGCCAAGCCGAAGGATGCGCCTCCGCGCGCACGACCGTTCATCAAGGCAGTTGGTGGGAAGCGCCAGCTGTTGCCGGAACTTCGCAAGCACGTCCCGGCGGACTTCCATAAGCGTGAGGCGACGTACTACGAGCCGTTTGTCGGTGGCGGATCGCTGTTCTTCGACATGCTGCCGACCAAAGCGGTCCTGGGCGAGATGAACGAGCCGTTTGTGCGCACGTACCTGGCCATCCGTGACGATGTGCAGGCCGTGATGGACTACGTCGACGACATGATCGTCGATACCGAGGAGTTCGAGACGCAGCGACGACGTGACCCGAAGCTCATGGTCAGCCACGCCGAGTGCGCTGCATGGGTTCTGTATCTCAATCACACCTGCTACAACGGACTGTGGCGGGTAAACAAGCGTGGGATCTTCAACAGTCCGTGGGGCAAGTACCAATCGCCTACGCTGTACGACGAGGCCAACCTTTTCGCCGCGTCCAAGGCGTTGCAGGCCGCATCGATCCGGCATGCGGACTTCGCCAAGACTGTGACGAGCGCAGAGAAGGGCGACTTTGTCTACTGTGATCCGCCGTACGTTCCAAAGAGCGTGACGTCGGACTTCACGAGCTACACGGCCGAGGGCTTCGGGTGGGACGATCAGTGCCGGCTGCGCGACGTGGCGTGGAAGCTCAAGAAGCGCGGCGTGCACGTCCTTCTCTCGAACGCCGACGTGCCTGTCGTGCGCGAGCTGTACAAGGATTTCGCGTTGCGGCCCGTGAGTGCGCGTCGCAGCATCAACAACGTCGGCACCGGCCGCGGGCCCGTCGGCGAGCTTCTGATCTGGTGAGGCGATGGGGAACCGAGCGGAGCGCCGCGCCGCGAAGGCCATGGCTCGTCACAGCAGCCCGATCGTGGCTGCCAAGAGCCGCAAGGTGGCGACGCTGCAGCGCCAGGTGGAGCACCGAAAGGCGGAGCTAAGGCGGCTCGACGCCGAGCTGCGCAGCCTGCAGCGTGTCAACTACGACAAGCTCAATGACATCGTCGATCTCTTGTCGGCCCATGCCTCCGATCTGACCGACGACGACAACGACATCGAGCGGTCTGCCACCAAGGCGATGCAGGACTGGTTCACGGAGACGAGCGCGAACTGCTTCGTGCGCAACGGCTATCACAAGGCCAACGAGGACAACGTTCGTCAGATCATTCACGACGAGGTCGTGGCCAGGTGTAACTACCGCGGCGATGTAGCCATCGCGCTCGCCATCGTGGACCGCATCGCGATGGAGGCGGACGCGGCTCGCGCGCGTGGTGAGAGTCCCATGGAGGCCGCGCACCGGGCATACGTGGCCGCCGGCCAGGGCCAGCACTCCTACGAGGTCGCGATGCGTGCGCGGCTTGCCGAGGTGCGCTGGCGTGGCGTCACCGAGGAGACGTTCGAGGACGTCATCGTGTCGAGCGTCCTGAATGATCTCGACGAGCACGCTCGGATCGCCAAGGAGTTCCCGTGGCACGAGTACGACGGCCAGCTCGATTCGGGTGGAGCGTTCGCGCGTCGGCTCAACGCCGAGTACAAGCAGGTCATCGCGACGCGCGAGCTGACCTGGATTGTCGATGACGTCGCGAACAGGAACACGGACGCCATCGTCAAGGCGATCGACACGTGCAGCGAGCTGGAAGAGGCGATCAGGCGCTGCACGCTCGGTCTGAAGAACCTGGCCAGGGTCGAGGATGGCGCCGACGACTACTACAAGGAGATGCGGCCCGCCCTTCTGCGAGCCAGATGGCTGAACTGCACCGAGCAGACTGTGGACGTTCTCGTGGCCGAACGCTTTGTGCGAAGCGTGTGGAAGAAGTCCGAGCAGTTCCGCGAGATCCTGACCAAGACCAAGGTCGTCGCGAGCAAGCTGACGGTGCAGCCCGAGGGTCGCATCAGCCTCACGCAGAGAACGATCGATCACGTCCTCATGCGCATCGGCGCGCAGCTCTGGTCGCGCACCTACGCCAAGGAGATGGACGACACCAAGGCGGAGGCCGTGTGCGCGGAGGATCTGCGCCTGGATCCGCCGCTCGGACACTTCGCCGCGCTCTGGGCCGTGCAGGCATTCCAGCGCATGCAGACGAGCCACACGTTCGCGTCGGCGCTGATGTGCACCGAGATCGACCGCGAATCGGTGGCGAGCATCCAGGAGCAGTGGCGCGCGTGGTCGGTGATGGTCCCCAACGGCATGCTGTGCATGGAGGAGGATGGCAAGGTTTTCCTGGAGTGCACGCGCATCCTGACGTGGGTCACGCCGAGCGTGTCGCGGATGCAGATGTTCTTCTTCAGTCCAGCAGGCATGGTGGGACACGAGGACTTCGAGGCCGCGACGCTGCCCGACCTGCTCGCAGGCCAGACCAAGCCAGGCGGCGAGCAGATTGGACGCCTCGAACAGTGCGCCAAGAGGCTCGTAGCAGGCCTGCTGCTCACGATGCAGAACGTCGAGCCTGGCCAGGTGAAGGAGGTGCCCGCGAAGAACCCGCTGAGCAAGCGCGAGGAAGGCGCTCCGGCTCACCGCATCATCACGATCGGCAAGCCGATCAAGATCGACTGCCGCGAGGCGCTCAAGAACTACATCGCGACCGGCCACGCGCGCGCGGGCGGGACGCGATCGTTGCCGAAGGTGCAGTGGCTCGTGCGTGGACACTGGCGCAACCAGCCGTACGGGCCCCGGCGGCTCGGGCGACGTAGGCAATGGATCTCCCCGTTTTGGAAGGGAGTGGCGGACGCGCCCATCCTGTCGCGTGGGAAGGTGCTGACGTGATCGAACGCATCTACGGTCTCACTGATCCGAGAGATGGCGCCATCGTTTATGTCGGCTGCACGAGCGCGAAGCTGCGGTCACGTCTTGCTCAGCACATTGGCATGCGAAAGCAAGATGCAACGGCAAAGAGCGCGTGGCTGTGTGAGATCTCGGCGCTTGGCGAACGGCCGGGAATCGTAGAGCTGGAGACGTGCGACGAGCGTGTCTCTTCGGAACGCGAAAAATTCTGGATCGGATATTTGCGCGAGGCAGGCGCGGTACTGCTCAACGCAGGTGCTGGAGGACAACGCGGAGGACGCGGCCGCCGTAGGCACGGCGCGACGGTGGGCGGCAATTATGCTCGCGAATGGCTTTCCTGGAACGCGATGCGTGCGCGTTGCTACAACAAGAACAGCGAACGGTACCTGCGTTACGGAGGACGCGGCATCCGTGTCTGTGCGAGGTGGCGCGAGTCTAACTCTGGCTACGCGGCGTTCCTGCATGACATGGGGCCGGCGCCAGAAGGAACGACCATCGACAGGGTGGACAACAACGGACACTACTCGTGCGGTGCGTGCGAGGAGTGCGTCGCGCACGGATGGACCGCGAACTGTCGCTGGGCCACCAAAGTGGAGCAGGCCAACAAGCGGAGCAACAACGTGTTGCTTGCGCACGATGGCATCGTGGACACGGTATCCAACTGGGCCAGGCGCCGAGGGCTCACGTTCGGCTGCCTGCAATCGCGGGTGTACCGTGGTTGGGACGTAGCCAAGGCGCTCGATACGCCACTCGTCAAGCGTGAGCCTAGACAGCCAAAGGCCGAACGTGAGGTGGTCTGCGAATGTTGTGGACGCACCGCGGTGGCAAAGACGATCTTGACGCGATGGTGCAACGACAAGTGTCGCAAGAAGTTGACGAGGAACGCCTTCTACCGCCGGAACCGAGACAGGATCTGTGCGCAGCGACGCGTAAAGTGGGCGAATCGGAGGAAAGCAGCATGACGTCACAGGTCGAGGTCACGAACAAAGTCACGCGCGACGGCATCGCTCGCATCCATCGCCGGCTCGCGCCGCTCATCAGTGTCGTCGCTCCCGGCGAGCATCCGGCCGACATCATCGGGGCGCTTCTGATGACCGCCGTCGTCACCGAGAAGCAGCGCGCGACCAGTCCCTCGGTCGATCATCGCGAGCAGTTCATCAAGCTGGTCGGCGAGGTGTACGACCGCATCGACATCAAGAAGACGGTCGGCGGCTGAGCGCCGTCGTGTACGCTACGAGCCCAACAGGAGAGACGAGACATGGCGTTTCAGGCGCAGATCACGGTCACCATCGACACCAACGATGCCAATGCGGCCGCGAAGGCGAAGGCGGAGCTGCAGAAGTTCCTCGACAACCCGGCAGCCAAAATGGTGCTGGCGGCGCGCAAGGTCACGCTCAAGATCGGCGAGCTGCAGCAGAAGAAGTGACGATGTCGTCGTCCTCGATTGCACGGCGGATCAATCCGCAGTGGGACATCGACGCTCTCGGCACGGTCACGGGCCTCAGCCCGATGGGACTGTATTCGGGACCTCGCCTCGTCATCCGCAACAACGACAAGGGTCGCGGCGTCTACACGCAGTACAGCATCACGCGTGGCGACCGCGTGCACGAGTGCACGATGCTCGTCTACCCGCGCGGCGTACGTCCAGATCGCTTCATGAAGCGGTACGTGTGGGAATGGCGAGACGGACGCCGGGTGACGGACGCCATTTGTCTCGGCATGGGTTCGCTCTTCAATCACTCGCCCAAGCCGAACGTCAGCTCGCGACGCCTGTTCAAGAGCTGCAGGATGATCTTCACGGCGCTACGCGACATCCAGGACGGCGAAGAGCTGCTCGTGGACTACGGCGCTGGCGCAGAACTGTTCGAGGTCGTCGAGTAGGAGGTCACGCAGATGAGAGAGATGCTCAAGTTCAAGGTGCTCGCCAAGGAGCAGCGCAAGGATCCGTGGAGCGACGGCACGCACCTCGTCCTCAAGGTCCAGCGGGCGGGGGCCAAAGTCGAAGATCGAACCGTCAGTGGCGTGACGTTCGACGCTGCGAAGATCGGCGAAGAGATCGAGCTGCCGCGATGAACGCGCGGGAAGCCATCGATGAGTTGCGCAAGGCGAAGCTGATCCTGCAGTTCGGTGAGGTCGCGCCGACGGTCCTCCACTACGCCGACCCGGAACGGATCAAGGCGGCGTTTGACTTCGCCATGCAGCACCTCGACGAGTGTCTGACGCCGGGCTGGATATGTCCGAACGTCGCCTGCGGCGTCTTCAACGGGGACGTGAAGGAGCATCGAACGACCTGCCGAAGCTGCGAGACGCCGCGTCCCAACTGCGAGCCAGCTCGCTAGAGACACCGGCCGCCGGCAGGTGGTAGGCTGCGCACATGGCTCGCATCGACTGGCACGACCTTCCGCCCGACTACTCACGCGGCACCGTGGACGGCCGCGACTGCTACATCATCCAGGCGGTGGCGCTGAGCGTCCCGACGCCGTTCGTGGGTCTGGAGACGCTTCGGGTCGGCGGTCGGTCGCCGGAAAAGCTACTCGGCTACTCGAAGCACATGTCGACGGCCAAGAAGCTCGCCGAGGACGACCTCTCGGTGCACTCGGGGCAGCCCATGGGCGCGCGGGAGGCGCCGTTCGAGACCCTGGGCCCGCGCGGTCGGTTCTCGCGCGTCATGGAAGGTGTGCGCGAGGCGGGTCCGGGCGGCGCGCTCGACTGGGAAGAGCGCAACGGTCGCTGGGTCGCTCGCAGCATCGGCGGCGTTCGCTACGAGATCACCCAGGAGGACAGCGAGTACCACGTCTGGCGCGTCGATCGCGGCGGCATGCACGACGTGGCCAAGCGCGGATCGCTCGGAGGAGCGTTCGCGGCGGCCGCGCGCGACGTGAACGTGAGCGGTGGGATGGCTGCGGAGGCCTCGATGACGCCGCCGCCGGAGTTCGGGCCGCCCGAGTGGCCGCGCGAGGTGCTGGGGCACTGGCACACGTACAAGAAGTTCCAGCTGCCGAGCGAGTGGGAGCGCAAGCATTTCAGCTGGGACAATACGCTGTACCGCGTGGACGCGTACGTGGGCCGAAACCAGCCGGAGGGCTCGAAGTACCCGGAGATCTACGCCGTCGACGCGACGTCGCCGCAGCAGGCCGAGGACATCGTCATCGAGGGCTGGCTGCGTAAGAAGTACATCGGAGACTGGACCTTCGACGCCATCGTCAAGCCGTGGCCGATCAAGAACGGCGTGCCCGAGGCGATCAGTCCGGAGTCCATCGTGACCGGCGAGCGCGGCGTGGAGGAGGGCGATCCGAGCGCGATGGGCGAGGAAGTGGGGCGCGGCGCGCGCGAAGCCGTGCCCGTCGTGCACGAGGCGCCCGCGAACGCCCAGGAGGAAGACTTCGCCACGCAGTCCGGCGCCGAGCGCTGGGCGTACTCGCAGGGCGACCGCTTCATCAGCGGCGAGGGCAAGAATCTGTTCGTATACAGGCCGGTCGCCAAGGGCTACGAGAGGCGCGTCATCTTCAAGCGCCAGGGCAACTGGCATCGCGGTCGCCGCAAGAAGATCGTCACGAGCCTGCCGACGGGCGTGCGGACGCTCACCGCGGTACGTGGCGAGGCCGCGGAGGCGACGAGCGGTGCTACCGAAGAGGCTCGCGTCACCTACAAGCAGCGTCAGAACTACCCGCCGAGCGCGTTTGCGCTGCCTCGGCGTCGTCAGCTCATCATCAAGGACAAGGCGCACATCGGTCCTGCCGCGTCGCGCCTGGCGATGATGCGCAACGAGGGCCACATCACCAAGGCCGAGTACTCGGCAGCACACAAGCGCATCGTCCGCGCTGGCAAGAAGTTCGGCGTCGCCGTGCGCGAGGTGCGCGAGGCGGCCAAGAAGGGCTTTGCGCATGCGGCGTACGAGGCGACCCATCTGCGCCTCATCAAGGGTGGCGGTCAGCACAGCGAGAGTCTCGACCAGTTCACGCAGGCCTACGTGACCGCCGCGCTCTGGTCGACGCCCGACGACAGCGGCAAGGGCGAGATGCTCGACGAGAACTACGGCATCAACGATCTGGCGCCTTCGACGCTCGCGGCGATGAAGGAAGACTGCGAGAAGTTCCAGCGCGACAACGCGGACCTGCTGGAGAAGGCGCAAGAGAGAGGTTTCGGCTCCGGCAGCGCGGGACACGACTTTTGGCTGACGCGCAATCATCATGGCGCGGGTTTCTGGGATCGCGATGCGCTTTCCGGTCGACTCGGCAAGCAGCTGACGGAGGCCGCGAACAGGTTCGACGAGTTCGAACTGTACGTCGGCGACGACGGCAAGATCTACGCGCTGGGGCACGAGCGCGATGGTCGGCACGGCATGCACGCTGTGACGGAAGCCCGCGCGGGAGAATCGGACCACGTCCACGATCTCACCGACCAGCAGCTCGAAGTCCTTTTTGACGTCGAGAAGCCTCACCGTCAGCGCAAGCTTCCGCAGCCGCAGGCGAGCGTCGCCTACGATCGCGCCTACAAGGATCTGTCCGACGGCGGGTACATCACGTGGAAGCAGGTCAACGCGAACCACCAGAGCCTGGCCGACGACCACTACGAGCTGACCGCGAAGGGCCGCGACGCCATCCGCGAGCGTCGCGAATGGATCCGGCGCATCGGCGGTCGTAGCGAGGAGGCCGGAAGCGACGGCGTCAGCCTGTCCGACGACAACCTCTACCCGAGCGACGAAGACGGCAACCTCGGTGAGGTCTTCAAGTGGCTGACGCGCAACGACATGGGCATGCACTTCCCGGGTACACCCATCGGCTGGTACCAGAACCACCAGATCAACGCGATCGACGTCATCAAGGAGAAGATCGCGACCGTCGCGCCTGGCGCAAGCAATCGCGTCCGCGTTCGTGGCGGGATGCTGGAGGTCAAGGATGCCAGCCAGTGGATTCCTCTCGGCCTGACGACGCGGCAGGTCTACGACGAAGCAAGCAGCCGGTCGCGCGGCGGCACACCGCGAGCACTCGAAGCCAACGAAGCGGCCGTGCGGCGCGCGACGGAGGCGCAGGAGGGCTCCGGCCCAAAAGCCGCTGAGGCGGCCGCGGAGCAGTCCGCGACCGCTGCCGAAGGCGACTGCGTCCCGTTCGTGAAGATGGTGCGCGCTGAGAACTTCGCGTGCGGCATGGAGCGCGCGAAGAAGATCGGTCCCATCGACACGCCTCAGAAGGTTTGGGAGCTGGTGCACTCGTACACGGATCGCGAAGACACCGAAATTTTCTTGGTGGTCATGTGCGACGTCCACGGCCAGTGCAGAGGCGTTGCGGAAGTGGCCCGCGGACAGCGGTCACGCGTCGGTGTCGGAGTGAACGACATCTTGCGCACGGTGCTTGCGAGCGGCTGCGAGATGTTCTTCGTCATCCATGATCACCCCTCGTCGTCGGCGAGACCAAGCGAAGCAGATCGACAGCTCACCAAGGACATCGAGAAGGCGTGCGAGCCGTATAGCGGAGAAATCTTCTTCGCGGATCACCTCGTACTTGGCGTAGGCAGCGGCGAGGTATTTTCCATCCGCGAGAACAAGCTGTACAAATTCGGCCAGAAATCGAGCCGCAAGGCTGCTGCTGACGCCTGAAAGTGCTAGAAAATAGGAGCGGCCGCGCACCCTGGCAGGTGTCGGCCGCGTGGAGGTTCCGATGAAACCTCGTGGCAATGGTAGCCGACAGTCACGTCGAGCGCGGAACGATCTCGTCGGCCAGGTCTTCGGGCGTCTGACTATCGTCGAGAGGTCTGGCCACCATCTGCAACCGCTGCCATCAGGCAAAACGCTTCGGTACCGACGCTGGAAGTGTCGATGCGTCTGCGGCGCTCAGGTCTTCACGACAACGGGTCGTCTGAATAGGGGCCAGATCCGGTCGTGCGGCTGCCTCGCCAGAGAAGCCAGTGCGGAACGGGCCAAGGGCAGGGCCCGCGCCCGGCGCGATCGTGAGAAGCTTCCGCGTGGTGTTGCTGGCGCGCGCTGGATACCGCTTGGTGGGGGCCGCTTCGTGTTGGTGGACGCAACCGACCACGACCGCCTCACGGCGATGGGTGTCTGGTTCGCACAGAAGAACAAGTCTCGGACCGGGCATGTAGCGTTCTACGCTGCCCAGCGTCCTCGGATCGATGGTCGGACCATGCCGATCACGTACATGCACCGGGTCATCCTCGACGCGACGGACGACGAGCAGATCGATCACAAGAGCCGCAACACGCTCGACTGTCGTCGGAGCAACCTGCGTCGCGCCGGCAAGCGCGGAAACAATCAGAACCGCGGCAAGCACGGCGGTCACAAGCGGCCGTACAGCTCGAAGTACAAGGGCGTCTGCAGACCGAGCGATTTCCGTCGGTGGAAGGCGGTCATCACTGTCGACGGCAAGTCGAAGTGGCTGCCGGGTTTGTTCGACACGGAGATCGAAGCCGCGAAGGCCTACGACCGCGCCGCCCGGAAAGCGTTTGGACGGTTCGCGTGCACGAACTTCGGTCGCAACGGACTGTTCGGACGCGCGCCCTAGCTTTCAGTGCACCTTGCCGGAGACCTTGCGCTTGCGCCTCATCGGCGGCTTGCGCTGGGCACTCGGCGGCGGCGGAGGCGTGACCACGGGCTCGCCGACGTTCGGCCTGATGTCGAAGTCGAAGCCCGGCGGGAACGTCGAGCTGACCTTGCCGCCCTTGCGCTTCGATCCGGTGGCCTCGCGCTTCGCAGCCTCCGCAATCCCTTGCAAGAGCTTCGAGAAGATCTCGCCGGAGGTCTCGGGGTCCTCGACGATCCAGAGCGCCAGCGTCGCACCGATCGAGGCGCCCAGGCCGACAGCGAGAAACTTGCGCGCGCCGTCGGATAGCTGGGACGACGTCTCGGTCGGCGTCGGCTTCTTCGTGGTCTTGACCTTCGTGCTCCTGCGGGTCTTGCTCGTCTTCTTTGCCATGCAGCTCGCTTAGCTTGCGCTACCAGGCCCGTCTAGATCGTTCTGTAAGCCTCCTCGCACTTTACAAGCGCAGTGAGCGGGCTCACAATGCCGCTCAGCGCAACCGAGGGAACGCGAGGCGCAACGTGCGAGGAGGACATCGATGGAATCCGACAAGCTGAACGCGGCCGACGTGGCCGCGGAGATCACCGATCGCGCAGGGGTCGAGTACGCGGACGTACCGCGCATGGACGCCTACCGCTGGACCGCGCGCGAGAACCGTGCCGAGAACATGCTGCTGCTCACGCAGGTCGCGATGAACCTCGCCCAGTTCGTCGCGTTTCTCGACGCGGTCAAGAACGGCCAGGTCCCGGCGGTCAACCTCAACGCGGCCGAGGCGCGCGAGGAGATCGAGAAGGTCCAGAACATGATCGGCAAGTCGATGGAGCCGATCATCTTCCGTCGCAAGACCGAGAACCCGCTCAACAAGAAGCTCACCATCGCCGAGATGTTCATGGACGAGGACGAGGTGCGCCTGTACTGCTGGGAGCCGCCGGCCGAGCCCGTGGACCCGGAGGAGAAGGTCTGCGCGCGCTATCGCCTCAACAAGAACAGCAACACCTTCAGCGTCGAGAACATGAGTCTCGACGTCTGGATGGACGAGGTCGCGGAGGACTTCAAGCTCCTGGCGGGTGGATGGACCGCCGAGCAGGAGCGCGATGCCGTCGTGGACTACCTCGAATCGCTCGCGCCGGACTTCTCCGTCAAGGAAGCCGCGATCGACATCAAGGAGGGCATGCACGTGCCCGACGATGACGAGATCGAGGAAGAGGAAGAAGGCGAGGAAGGGGCGAAGGAGGTCGAGGACAGCAACGAAGCCAACGGCGCCGCAACGCAGCCTGCAGCCTCCACGGAGCAGCAGCCGACCGCGGGGGCGTGACCGCAGATCGCACAACGTAGAGGGTAGGGAACATGTCGACTCTGGTGACGCTGGCGTACAAGGTGGAGGCTACGGGGCTGCCCGTGGCGACCGTGAAGGCGATGATGGATGCGTCGGCCGCCCCGGTGCCGGCCGACGTGCTCTCGGCGCTTGGTCTGCGCGTCACCAGCGACCTCACGACGAACGTGAGTTCGCTCATCACGCGCACCATCATCCTGGCGCTCGGTCCGAGCATGACGGCGACAGCGACCGCGGCGCTCGAACCCAACGGCGACGGCGTCGCAAGCTTCGCGGTCACCGCGCCAGGAGCGGACTACATCCAGCCGCCGGAGGTCGTCATCACGGGCGGCGGCGCGGGCGGTCTGTCACCTGGCGATCTGCCGCCGCAGCCGCTCAACCAGCGCAACCCGGCCAACCAGGCCGTGGCCGGCGTGCTGGCGCGCGGTCGCGCGTTCCTCAACGTGCAGGCGGCCAACGTCGGCGCGGGCGGCGCCGCGTACTCCGGCTCGACGACCATCGGTTTCGTGGGCGGCTTGCCTCCCGCGCTGTTCCTGCAGGAGCAGCAGGAGAACAACGAGTACGCATCGCCGAGCGTCGCGCCTGCCGTCAACGGTCCGCCGTACGCGCTCAACGGCATCTCGATGATCCAGACGGGCCGTCGCTACGGCGCCACGACCTACATCGAGATCCAGGGCGGCAACATCGCCGCGGGCGGTCATCCGGCCAAGGCGATCATCAGCGCCTTCGGTCCGAACGGAGAGATCCTGGCCGTGCAGGTCGTCGATCCGGGCGCGGGTTACCAGGGGATCCCGGACGTCATCTTCATCGATCCCGCGGCGACTGCGGCGCCGCAGAACCAGAACCCCGATCAGGCCGCGAAGGCCTGCGCGCTCATGGGCGCGGGCACGCCGGCAACGGCGACGCTCACGATCGTGGGCAACGCCGTGACGGCTGTCGTCATGTCGACCAACGGCGACGGCTACGTCGGCGTGCCGCAAGCGGTCATCTACGATCCGACCGGAGCTGGATCGGGTGCGGCCGTCACCGCGAGCATGGGCCTGGGTAGCATCAAGGTGCAGCGACCTGGCAAGGGATACATCTCGACGCCAACCGTGACGCTGCTGCCGTTCTTCAAGGGCCTGTTTCCCGACTCCGGCGACCAGAGGGCTCCGGTGTGGAACCTCATGTCGTCGCTCATCAAGAAGAACGTCGCGAGCACCGCCACGGCGCTCGCTCCCACGCTGAGCTGACGTGCGATGCCGCTGCGGTCAGCCACGACAGGTCGCATCTGGAGGCCCGGCGAACGACGGAAAGAACGAGAAGCAGCAGCTGCGGCAGCGAACAAGGAACGAAGCCACGACAACAGCGACAACAGTAGCGAGGCAAACGTGAACGGGCACGACGAAGGCGACGAGCAGCAGACGGCAGAGCAGGAGACGGCGCCCCGGCGCCAGGCGACGCGTCCGGCAGCGGCTCCGCGTTCGAAAGCGGCCGCGGTGGCGGCAGCGAGCGGCATCGGTGCGCCCGCTGCGCCGCCGGATCCCGCGCCGACCGACGAAGATCAGATGCTCGCCAAGGAAGCGGATCTGATGTGGACGCAGCTCTGCGGCGAGGACCATCCGAAGTGCCTGAGCAAGAAGGGCCTCAGTCCGGACCTGGTCGACCTCACGTTCTTCAAGATGGATGGTCCGCTCAGCAAGGTGAAGCAGAAGATCGACGCCATCGTCGGCAGCGCCGTGACCGGCGTGAACGGTCAGACGCCCGGCGAGGCGCTGTGGGCGTACGGGTGCGACTCCGTGCACATCCCGCTGAGCAACGGCGGCCCCGCTCTCTTCGAGGTTCGCGTCACCAAGCGATACGGCGGAACGCCGATCGCGTCGGGTATGCTCAGCTACTCGGCGCCGGACGTCATCCACGCGCAGCGCATGGCGCGGCAGCGCGTGCAGCATCCGCAGCCGGGCGTGGGCGCACCGCAGCCGTTCTATCCGGGCGCGAGCCTCGGCGGCGGATTCGCGCAGCCGCAGCCGCAGAACATGGGAGCGCCACAGCATCAGCCGACGGAGCAGCCGATGAACGGACACGGGCAGGGTGGAGGATGGCCGAGGCCGCGCTTCGAAGAGCCGGCCTCGCTCGCGCAGATGTCGCGCAAGGAACTCGAAGATGCGCGATCGGCCGTGGAGCTGCAGCAGCGCACCATCGACAGGCTGCTCAACATGCAGCAGGAGCAGCGTCGTGATGCAGGCGTCGGCGGCGCGCCGGAAGCCGACCGTCGTCGTCGCTACGAGGACGAGGAGCGAGAGGAGGAGCTGGCCGAGATGCGTGCCGCCAACTCCGAGCTGCGCGCCGAGCTGGCGGAGCTACGGCGCGCGGTCTACGCGCGGCCTGGCGTGGGCGCGACGCCCACTGCTGTCGAGGCGACGCCTGCGCCGCGCCCCGGCTACCGCGAGCCCATGCCTCCGCCTCCGCCGCAGTACCCGCGCGGTCCGCAGGGCGAAGTCTGGGTCGAGGGCGTCGGCTGGTGCCTGCCTGCTCGCCGCACAGGCATGGGCGATCCGACCGGTGGCGCCGCTCCGGCCGCAGTGCAGCCTGTCGCGCAGCCGCCGCAGCCCGCGGCCGCCGCGCAGCCTGCGGGCGTCGCGACGATGCCTGGCCAGCCGCCTCCGAACCCGATGATGGTGGCGATGGAGCGGATGCAGCACACGATCATGCGCAGCCAGGAAGCCTGGATGACGAGCTTCTCCGAGCAGTTCACGCGGCAGATGGAGAAGACGTTCAAGCAGCAGGGCATGGGCGCGCAGCCGCTGCCGGAACCCGAGCCGGAGCCCGAGCTGTCGGAGGAAGAGGAGAAGCCCGACGCTGGCTACGACATCATCGACGTACCGGACGCGACGATCTTCGGGCAGCCCGCGAAGTACGCGCGCGACCGCAAGACGGGCAACCCGCACGTCGTCGGCACGATCATGAGCAACCCGGGCCTCATCGAGAAGGGCACCGAGATGCTCGGCAAGGGCTTCGACGCGCTGGGCACGCTCGCCAAGCGCGTCGCGGTCACCCAGCAGCCCGCGGGAGTCGGCGAGATCCCTCCGCACATCGAGCAGCAGCCGCAGCAGCCCGCTCATCAGCCGGCGGGACTGCCGAGCGCCGCGCGTGAACCCGCTGCGGATCCGTTCGCGCCGGTCTGATCTGCGAGCTGGCACGCACACTTGTAGGTGAGCCGGCTTCCGGGGTACGCTTCGGGGCGTGTCCGACTGCCCCCGCTGCATGTCGCTCGACGCGCCCGTGCAGGGACGCCGGGCACAGCTAAACCCTCAGCTGACGCCGCTTTCGGCGTACAGCAAGGAGGAGCTTCTGGCGGCCATCGCGCGGGCGCGCGCGGGCGTCGGCGACTTCGCGAGCGATCTCGCGAACGATCCATCGGGGTTCGGGGCTGCGTGGGCCACGGTCCAGAAGCAGCTCACCCTGGAGGGAGCGACCACGACCGCGATCACGCTGGCCAAGGACACCTTCGACCAGGCCTTCACGAGCGCGCCGCCTGGGGTCGACGCGTCGACGGTGCTGTCCAGCGCGACGCAGTTCACGCTGATCGGCCGCACGATTGGCGGCGCGGTGGATGGCATCGAGGGTCTCTTGCAGTCCGCGTCGCAGGGCGCGCCGCCGCCGATGCTGCTGGAGCAGTTCACCGGCACCATGATCGGCATCACGGTGGCCGCTGGCGTGCTCACCGCGGGCGTCGGCGCAGCCATCGTCGGCGCCGTGACGGGTCTCGCATCGATTCTGAGCGCTGTCGGTTTGTTCGGATCGTCGCCAGGTATCCAGATCTGTCCTGGCGTCAACGTGTCGCAGAACCCAGACTGGGCTCTTGCGTCTCCGGCGCCATGCAACGCGGTGTGGGGCGACTCGAACGCGCCTGGAACGCCTGGCTGGCGCCACTTCCCGAACCCGAACGACTCGGCCGACGCGATCTGGTTCGGCGGCGATGCAAGCGCGCTGTCGCTCGGAAGCGGATGGAAGGGCATCCGCGTCTTTCTCGCGCCCGCGCAGACGGGAACGCACGGACAAACGCTGCTCAACGTCGCCTTTCCGACGCTTCCCAAGATCGACGTCGCCAACAACCCGCTCTACGCGCCGATGATGCAAGCGCTGCCGCAGCCTGTCCGCGACTTTCATCAGGCGTTCCTGGCCGCATGGAAGCTCAACATGGAGTACACGCTCAACGGGCTGAATGTGCAGCCCGACTGGGCGGTGCTCGTGCACGCGCTGCGGCTATGGAACCAGGCGCACGACGGTAGCAGCAAGTTCGAGCTGTCGCCGATCACGTCGTCCTTCCTGTACGAGGCGAGCCTCATCCCCTCGGCGCCGAACAGCATGGGCGTCTTCAACAACCTGAGCATCAAGGATCCACTCTGGTACAACGTCGGCCAGTCGCTCGTCATCCACACGGGCCCGCGCCGACAGTTCAGCGGCAGCGTGAAGAACACGATCAACGGCATGCTCGCTGCAAGCGGCAAGTCCGGGCTGCTCGCGGGTTCGAACGCGGGCTCGCAGAAGTCTTCGGCCGCGTCGAGCGCCAAGACCATCATGCTGGTCACCGGTGGCGTCGCTGCCGCGGGCCTGCTCGCCGCTGTTCTCGTCGCTCACAAGCGCCACACGAGCACCGCGGCGGTCATCAAGGGAGCTGCAGGATCGACCAAGCGCGCCACGGTGCGCGCCATCGACAAGACGAAGCGTTTGCTTCACCATGGGAGTCACCGGCGATGAACACGATGAACGCGCAGCTCAACGATCAGCTCTCGCCGCGCCACGCTTCGCGGTCGCTCGCGCGCCGCGCGGGTCTCGGAGCGACCAGCCAGGCCATCTACGTCTCCGGCGACGGCACCTACCAAGCCGTCCCGGCGCCAGCCAATTCGCTACTCACGGTCAACTTGCCTTCGGGAGGTGGCGCCGTGACGGTTGGCCAGCCCGGCAAGCTCGTGCCGTACACCGGCGTCAAGTCGGTCATCCCGCTCACTTGCCCGCAGTGTCAGCTTGTTCTCGACGGTACGCCCGGATCGGTCGACTTCAGCTGGACGGATCCGATCACCTTCGCCAGCCACCAGGTCACGGTGCAGATCCCGGGCGCGGCGCCGACCAAGATCGTTCCGCTGCAGCCCAAGGGTCCCGCGTGCCCTGCTGGACAGGCACTCGTCAACGGCAAGTGCGAAGTGATCGTGTCCATCGGGTCCAAGGGCAACGGCAAGACGACGAGCGGCGCGAGCGTCTTCCAGTTCGTGCAGGGCCATCGCATCAAGGCGACGACTGCGGCCTCGGGCGGAGCGGCGTTTCCGAGCGACTACCAAAACCAGACCGTGTCGTCGCTGCAGGCGCAGATGAACGTGGCGACGGCTGGCATGTACAACTTCGTGAGCGTCAGCTACGTCGGTGGCGCACTCGTCGCGGTCTTCGACTACGCCGGACCGACGCACAACATCGCGACGCCGGTGACCGAGAAGTCTGGTGGCGTCACCGTCTTCACGAACTACGAGGACGAGGGGCCGTCGCCGTCGTCGGGTACCATGTCGAGCGGCAAGAAGATCGCGATCGTGGCTGCGAGCGCGGTTGCCGTGGCCGGCGGCGGCTGGGCGCTCTGGAAGTACGGCCTCAAGAGGCGCTGATGCGGCAGCATCAGATCAACCCGCAGCTCACGCCAGGCCTCGCGGCGGCACCGCACATCCCGCCGTCGATGCACACCGGCGTGCCGCAGCACGCGCTCTTGCCGACGCCAGCGGCTGCGCCGTCGAGCGCGCCCGCGTCCACGACGACGGTAGCCGTCACGTCGGTCGCGCTCGCGGCAGCGGTCACCGCGGCAGCGTGGTGGATCACCAACAAGACGCTCGACCATGGCTGGGGCAAGTTCTTCGGCGACAAGAAGAAGAGCGGTACGCGCTCCAACCCGCTGTCGGGTGGCGACTACGACTGCGAGTGCGCACGGCCCCGGCGCTAGCTCTAGTTTTACGAGCTGGCTTGCTGTAGGATGGGTCGCATGCGAGGTCATCGCGGCGGGCATCACTCTTCGATGGACGAGACGCTGGCGATGCTTGCGATCAGCACCGAAGGCGACAAGTCGAAAGAAATCCTCGTCAACGTGGTTGAGTCGTTCAAGATCGACAACACCGGTCGTACGCCGGTCAGTGCAAAGCTGAACGCGGCTTTCGTCGCGCTGATCGCCATCGGTGTCGGTGCCGGACTACCAGCAGGTACATACCTCTTCGATGCTCCTGTCGATCCTGCGGGCCTGCCCGTGTGGCTCGATCCTGGCGTCAAGATCGTTTCGACCATCCCGAGCGGCAGCGGGGTTGCTACCGATAGCGTCTTCGCGTCGAGCTATTCGACAACAAGTTTCTCCACGACCCTTGCGTCGACGCCAGCGGCAGGAAGCCAAACAGTGCAGTTGGTCTCGACGGCAGGTCTGGTGCGTGGCACGTACATCATGCTGACTCAGGCACAGACGCCTCTCGTACGCAACGCGATGTTTCGTGTGGACAGCATTGCGGGGGCCGTCGTTACGCTCGATCGGCCCCTCATCATGCCGGGTTTCATGAGCGGGGACACGGTCACCGGCATCGTGCCGGTGCTGGGCGTGAACATCTACGGGAACGGCGCACAGATCGTCGGCACAGGAAGTCGCTACATCGAGATGTATGGCGCGTGGAAGGCGAACATTCGAGATCTACAGCTGTTGGCCTCGACGACGGCTGGTTCGCCAAGTGAGCGGCTCATGTCGCTCGACGTGCCAAGCTACGACTGTCGAGCAACGGGCATCCTTGGTGACGCAGGCGGGACCGTCCCGATCGGCGGCTCTGTCGAAAGCGCTGAGAGCTGCGTCTATGAACACTGCGAGTGGACGCGCGCCACGAGCGTGAACCTTTTCTTCCAGGACGCGACGGCGTGTTATGCCATCGCGTGCAAGGGCTCCGCTGGTACCGTTGGTGTTGTCTTTGGAGGCGGCGTCGACGCACACACAAACAGTCTGGGCAGCGTCGATTGCGCTGTGATCGGCGGTGACTTTTCATCGAACGTGAATGCTGCGGCATGGAACACGTGCACGGCGCGGTGCAAACTCATAGGCGTGTCCGCGAGCAGCTCGACGGGCGACGTGTTCAGCGTGGGAGGAGCGGTGGCTGGTCTCGGAGGACGCGCTACCGACAACGGCATTTACAGTTGCGCCGCCAACGGCAGTCCAAATGATGGCGTAAACATGAGCGCCAACGTGGACCGCTTTGAGATCGCCGACTCGCAGCTGCTCAACATGCTCGGTGGCGCTGCCGTTGTGGTGCCGGCGGGTGCTACGAGCACGAAGATCACTGGCGTGGACGTTACTGGCTCAATCACGGCGTTTGACGTGTCGAGCGACGTCGTGATCTCCGGCCTGACCGGAGTCATCGCATCGGCAAGTACAGTTGCGGCCTTGCAGAGGTCCGGAGCCACGGTTCTAGCGACCGGGATCAACCTGACATTCGCCCCAACCGTTGGCGCGTACTGCATCAACGCGCTCGGAGGAACCGGTCGCTACACGAACATGCACCTGTCCATTGGTGCCGGTTCGATCGGCGTCATCACGAACGGTGCCGGAGCGGTCGCGTGTGTGGAGCAGACGAAGATCGAGCAGTCTGCAGGCGGCGCTTACGGTCTGTACGCGAACGTCGGCACCATTCGCATCGGCAGCGGCGTGGACGTCGACGCGACAACGACCCCGCTCACCGTCACCGCGGTGACTGGCTTCTGCAACCGAAAGCAGTCCGTGACCGCGGCGCCAGGCGGGACCGCCGTGTCGTGGCCCGACCTGAAGAGCACCGACGAAGTGATTCTCATCCCGAAGGCGGCAACCTTTACCGGCTACGTCTCGTCCTACACGCCAGGGACAGGCTTCACGGTTACGGATGCGGCGAGCGGCACGTACGAGTACTGCATCCCGTGATGTGATTTCGGTCCGCTAAGAGCGAGCCAGCTTGCAGTCAAGCCCCGAGTGGGCGTACGCTTGCGCACATGGCAAGCCGCCGCTCCGCTCGACGCTCCTCCGGACATCGAACCACTCGCCGCGCACCCGGCAAGAAGCACGGCAGGCGCGCCCTGCTGGTCGGCGGCCTTGCGGCGGGCGCCGCAGCGCTCGTGGGCGCCGCGGTACTGCTGACGAGCAAGAAGGCGCACGCGGCTCCGTTGCCCGCGCCGACTCCGACGCCCTCGGGACCGCCCGTGCTCGACTCGGCGCTCAAGCAGTCGGCGCACGACATGAACCAGGCGATCGACGCGCGCGGCTACAACCTCGGCGACGCGCAGTTCTACAAGGACTTCCAGAGCGCCGCAGGACTGAAGGCGGACGGCTACCCGGGCCAGAAGACGTACAAGGCGCTCATCGCGGCGCTGGCGACCATCCCCGAAGCGCCGTCGTCGAACCTCAACGCGGCGTACACGTTCCTGGATCCGCCCGGGTTCAACGGTATCTCGGCGCCGACGACCACGCAGTGGTTCGGGGCCAGCTACAGCGGCAGCACGGCTGCCGGCGCGGTCGCGGATCCGTCGGCCTACAGGGCGTAAGCGGTCCGCCGATGATCGACCGCGTCGTCGTCAGCTTCCTGAACCCGTCTGGCACCTGGCAGACGGTCTACGACGGCTCGGACATGGGCGTCGCGCAGGGCACGGGCGCCGAGTACGAGTCGTACGGCAACGCCGTGGACGCGTGGGTGCACGACGACGCGACCGGATGGGCGCTGCAGCACTGGGCGCAGGCCGCGACGGGCGTGACGGCGAAGACGACGTCGACGGCGACGCCGAAGGTGGGCTGGGACTGGCGACCGTTCGCTGTCATCGGCGCGATCGGCGCAGCGTTCGCGACGATCGTGGTGGTCGTCGACAAGGCGTCGAAGAAGAGCACGCGCTGAAGATCAGGACCGATTCGTACGTCTAACTGGTCGTGCGTCGGTACACGATCTACTGCCACACGTGCGTCGTGACCGGAAAGATGTACGTCGGTCAGACCATCAAGACAACGGATGCACGGTGGCGCGAGCACGTGCGCGAAGCGAAGCGGGACCGCGGCAAGTGTCGTCTTCTTGGCGCTGCCATCCGCAAGCATGGCGCGAGCGCGTTCGTGCATGAAGTCTTGGACGTCGTATCGACGCAGACGGGTGCAGACATCGCGGAAGCGAGCTGGATCGAACAGCGGAGAACCCGTGCGCCGCACGGATACAATCTCGCGGCCGGCGGACGCGGTCGTGGCATCATCCACGAAGACACGTCGCGCCAACTGTCCGAAAGTATGAAGCGACGACACATGGATCCAACGTTTAGATCGACGTGGCTGGTGGCGGTTACGGAGGCCAACAAGAAGATTGGGAGCGAGGACAGACGCGCACGCGCAAAGAAAGGTCTGGACGCAATGGATCCGGAGCGACGCCGTGCGATGTATGAGAACTCGCGGCTCGCAATCACGCCGGAAATGCGCGCGCGTGCTGCCAAGGGAGCGGGCGAAGCGGTGCGCAAGCGGTACGCGTCGATGACTCAGGCCGAGCGTACAGCCTGGTCGCGCAAGGCGTCGGCGGCCAAGACATACGAACAGCGACGAGACGCGGCTATCAGAGCCAATGCGACACGACGGCTCACGCGTCCGCGCGAAGAGCGTGTCGCTGCGGCTCACAAGCAATGGCAGACGAAGCGCCGGAATGCGGTGGCTGCGCTACTTGCGCGCGCTCTGCAGCTCGAATTTGCAAGCTGGCTTGCTGTCTGAGCCGTCCTGGTAGTAGTCTTCCCTGCATGGCAAGACGGTCATCTGGGCGGCGATCGAGTGGTGCGCGGACGACACGGCGAGCGAGACCGGCGAAGCGTCCGATGGTAGCGACCGGGGTGTGGCTAGGGGCGCTGGCTCTCGCGAGCGCGGCTGCCGTCGGTGGAGTTGTCTACGCCACCAGGCATCAGGGTGGCGGCTCGTCGCCGAGCCCCGCTCCGCTGCCGCCCGCGCCCGGTCCCGTGCCCGGACCGCAGCCGTCTGCGCTTCCGCAGACCGGCGACGTGTACAACTCGCTCTCCGCCGCGCAGCAGAGCGCCGTGCTGACCGCGCTCTACAGCTACATCATCAAGCCGGGCGCGTGCCCGACGGTGTTCGCGCAGGGCCAGGCGCAGGTCACCTCGCAGGGCATCAACAGCGCCTCGGACCTGACCGATCCGACCAACCGCCAGATCGCGGTGGACTGCTTCCAGCAGGGCCAGAACGTTGGCCAGACGATCGGCGCAGGCGTCCTCGACGTGCAGACGTACCAGAAACTGATGGGGCTCTGAGAGGAGTCCGGCGATGGCGTCGCTCGCAAGAACTACCAAGCGCGTCGCGAAGCATCCGACGACGCGCCGAGTCGGCTGGATCGTGGCCGCTGCGGCTGCAGCCGCCGCCGCGGTGACGGGCATCATCGTTCTCGGGAACAAGAGCGCAGCGGCGGCGACGCCGCCGTCCGGCTCGCTGACCGGACCCGCGAGCGCGCCGACGCTATCGCTCGCCCCTGGCGACATGGGCGGCATCACGCTGCACGCGGCGACGAGCGCGCCGCCCTATGCGGGCGCTCCGATCATGAGCCTTCAGGTGCAGCCGCCATCATCGACTGGCGGAGGAGGTCGTGCTCCGCTCATCACGAACAGCGCCAGATCGAACCAGAACGTCATCCAGGACGTCTCGACGCAGGCGGGAGCATCGAGCGTGTCGCTCTCGGTCTTCGGACTCGGAACGACGACGATGACGTTCATGTGGCTCGACGCCGCCGGCACGCAGCAGACATCGACCGTCGTCGTGACGGTGGTCAGTCCATGAAGAAGCTCAGTCCGAGCACCAAGCGTGCGCTGTGGATCGGAGGCAGCGCTGCAGCGGCCGTCGCCGTCGTCGGCGGCGCGGTACTGCTGACGCACAAGAGCGCGCAGGCGGCCACTCCGCCGAGCGGAGGCGGAGCGCCGCCTGGGCCTCCTGGCGGCACCACAACCACCACGACCACCAGCTCGTCGCCCGGCAGCGGCTACACGAAGGGCACGTTGTCGCCGGGCGGCGGCTACAAGAAGGCGATCCCAGCGCTGCCCGTTTCGGGGCCGTACACCGAGCTGTCCGCGCCGCTCGTGATGCAGCCGTACGAGACGTACCTGCTGTCGCTCGCAGCCATCCCGGGCATGACGCTCGCGCAGGCGGCGGCGAACATGCAGAAGAACGGCCTCAACGTCATCGCCTCGTACGACGCGTTCTCGGCGCCAGGCGACTGGCCGACCGATCCCGGCATCAACTGGCTCTTCGTCGTGCAGTACGGAGGCGTCAAGCCTTCGAACCCGACACTCTTCAAGCCGCTG
>Ga0335082_10000161_pt1 | contig 66919 bp, 42 predicted proteins | sample Lox_Sample_41_FD_206718 | JGI IMG/M metagenome (GOLD analysis project Ga0335082, IMG submission 206718) | Soil microbial communities from Loxahatchee National Wildlife Refuge, Florida, United States - Lox_Sample_4.1 | ecosystem: Environmental > Terrestrial > Soil > Wetlands | place: USA... | reverse complement strand
CCGGACGAGCCCACGGCGTTCTCCACCGGCATCCACGTTGTTGACCAGAACACGCAACTTCTACGAGGCGTCGAGGCCCGGATCCAGCAGTATCAGGATTTTCTGGCTCTCGCAGCGGAAGCACTGGTCCGAGTGCAGTCGAACATGGCAGCGGCCCAATCCTTATTAATGCAGCTCAACAATGATCTCACGAGCGCACGTCAGAACATGGCGTTCGTGCAAGCTTTGCTCAACGACGAGCAGGCACGGGTGAATACAGTCAATGCACAGCGAGCCAGCGTATTGAGTCAATACGTGACTTATGTCGCATATGTCCGTCCACGCACTGTAATTGTCAAAGAGGAAGCGCCCAGCCGGCAGCTTGTACCGGCCAATGTGTCAAGTCCGGTGCCAGGATGTATCAACCAGACGGTGGCTGTTCCGCCAGAGTTGCGCGAGATTGTCTCGTTACTTCGAGAAGCGCCCGTGCGCTGGTTCCCGCCGATCCTGACTCTTTTGCCGAAACTGGAGCGTCCGGCATTGCTGCAGAATTTAGCTGTCAGTTCTCAGACTCGGGCGTCGCTGGCCCTTCAAACGCCCGCTCCAACATCGTCAGCCGAATCTGCGACTGGTGGATTTGCGTCGGCGATTTCGGGAATCTTTTCCACAAACCTGCAAACCATACGATCGATTCAGGTAAGCCGCGCCGGCTTCAACGTAGCATCGCTCGGAAGCCAGAGCTGGTCTTCGCAAGTAAGCACGGTCGGGAATATGGCTGCGATCGGGGACGTCATTGGGTCTTCAATAGTGCATCCGGAGATCACCGCAGCAGCGTCGACATCGTTGCAACAAATTTCCAACGTGGCGACGTGCCTCTACACACGAGTCGGGCAGGTGCTGCCTGTGGATCGGCTCGAATGGGCCAACTTCATTGATGATGGAAATATCAACCTACGCAATCTCGCGGTGTTGCCCGGCTGGAACACGCAGAACTACGTCGACCGCCAGCAAATGCAGCTCATTGTGGACTGGCTTTATCAACAGATAGATACCAACGACTCCACAGCCGTGTCGCTGATGAACGACCTGATTGCAACCGCGATTCTGCTGGCAAGCCAGGCTCCCGTGGATGACATCATCGCTGGAGCCATCTCTCTTCGCACAATTCCAGTAGTCGGCAATCCGATCCGCCTCACTCTGCCGTCCAACCGAATTGGACACGGAATGTCAGTGCAACTTTACAGCGGCGGCGCTCTAGCCGCGAGAGCTGTAGTGACAGACCTTGATGGCGGAGGAGTCAGCGCGACCGTCACAGACGTTTACAAGCCGGATGTAGCACTTGAGACCAATGATGTGGCTCACTTCACCGGGTTGAACCAGAACGCGGTGATATATCGGGCTTTTTCGAAGTAAGAAGGATTCCACATGAAAGCACTAGGCCGGCGACAGCTCGGACGCACCGACCGGCACGTTCGCAGGGGACGGATGACCTTGAGCGCCGGCGCGCCACAACGCAGACTCGCGTTTATGGCGGAAGAGGCTCTTCGCTTGTGCACGTTACCGGGCGAGGAGCATGGCAGGGTCTACAATTTTCGGCGGCTACATGTCCAGAACCTGCCGGTGGATGGCGACCGTAAAGCGTGGCTCGATGCCTTTCAGCATGCCCTGGAAGCGCAGGCTGCGGCGGCAGTCCATGGAATGCATCCACAGGCCCATTTGGCGGAAGCAGTCTTTTTCCGGAGTGAACAAGAACGGAGCGAATGCCTAATTCGAAGGCTGGCCCGAGGTATGGCGCCGACCGCTTGGTTCTGGCGACAAATAATCGGGAGCCCATCGCAGCTCTCCACGTCAGCGTTGGCCGAGCGTGTGATCGAAAGTCTGCTCCAGACGTCGGCTTCATGGTCTGCAGTCGCAGCTGGACTACGTGGTGCCATCCCTCCCGCCGAGCTTGTTGCTTTTCTCAAGATGCTTCCCGATCGCGCCATCCGGCAGTGGCTAGAGGAGTTGGGATCAGAAGACGACACTTACCTTCCGTCCATCCGGCTGTCGGAAAATACTCGCTCATTGGTCGCGACCGTGACTGAAGCTTTCGGCCTGGACGAGCCAAGGTGTTTGTGGATTGCCTCGCTGGAAGTGATCGCCCGCCAACCGTCTGCGGTTGAGACTCACTCCGCCGTGGCGATCGCGCGTTCGGCCCTGCGTGCGATTCCGACCCTCGCCGAAGCAGATGATCGATCGGTCACCAAGATCGAGGTCCTCGACGATGTTCATCAAAGCGAGCAAGAAAGAACCAACCTCAAGGAATTTGCGACTCCCGCTCAGGAGACTCGGAGACACAGCGATGGCAGTCGCGCATTCGAATCTGACGTGCCTACTCCTCCGATCTGCTACGGCGAATCAACGGCTGGGGCGGGACTTTTTTTTCTTCTCAATGCGCTAAGCATATTAAGAGCGAACACTCAAGTATTCAGCTTGCTCTTTCTAGCACGACTATTTGAACACCTGTCGGACCATGTCGAGATTGAACAGGACGATCCCATACGTTTTTGGGCCCGTGATATCCAGGCGCAAAGCGAGCCAGAAGAAATTGATCCACGTCAGGTTCGCATATGGTCGTGGAAACTGCGGCGCTGGTGCTGGCGAGCGGGGCACATCAGCGTGCGCGAGATTATCCGCCGCCCTGGGTTCGTCACGCTAGCGCCCACCAATCTTGATGTGACGCTTTCCATTGATTCCGTCGACATTCGCATCCGGCGGATGGGACTTGATCTCGACCCCGGTTGGGTTCCGTGGTTTGGCCGGGTTGTGCATTTTCATTATCGGTTTCGGGGAGAACCTCTTGGATAATCCGCATCGGCAACCGGGAGGGATTCGTGGCTTCGTACTCGCCAAGCTGGCCGGGCTACTCCCGCAGGACGATCAATCCAGCGAAGCAGCATTCCTGCGATCTTCGGCGGGAAGTGGAGATCTTGAAGCGATCCTGCTTCACCCATCCGGAGAAGACCTGCCGCTGTTAGAACTCGCCGCGCAGTTGGAATTGGATCGCATCGAAATTCTGGTGACGGTACTCGCGGCCACCATTGAGACGGAACCTTTGTGGGGTCGCGCAATAGCCCATTTACAACGGCCGCTTGGTGGCGCGCGTCCTACGATCGGCCTATTGTCAGCGGTATTCGCCGATGTTTCGGAGGCCGGTGACGGCTTGCAGGCGCTGCTCTCCGGGGCGGCGATCGAATCAGGCTTGCTTCAGATATCGAACGAAACAGCTCCGCTCGCAGAACATGCTGTCGCGGTTCCAGTCCCAACGTGCCTTGCTCTTCAATCCTGCAAAGGTGATAGTCCGGTCATTGCTTGGCCCGGGACGACCCTCGACCGCCCGGACTCAGAAAAGATTCCGCTTCCTCAGTCCATTTTGTCGGAAGCGTCGAGACATGCACGGGCACTTTGCGCCGGGCTGCAGCGATCGCTGGTCCTGCGAAGCGGGTCGCCGGCGGAGTCACGTGCGGTCGCTTCAACGATCGCGAAATCGCTAAACCGACATGCGGTGTTCATTGAGATGGGGAAAGATGGGCGACCCCAGGCTGCGCTCGACGGTTTGGGGCCATGGTTGGTCCTTACCCAGCGTGTTCCTGTTTTCAGCTTCGAACTGGGACCCGGAGAGCGACGGCCTCTCCCAGCGCTCCCACACTATCGCGGAGCACAGATCGCAACTTGCGGGCCTGAGGGAACCCTCGAAGCGCGTGGCGAAACAATTCCCAGTTGGTCTCTACCCGTCCCACATCGAGATGAGCGCGAGCAGTTATGGACTAAGGCGCTGGGAAGCCGTCCACTTGCGCAGGAACTTTCTGGGCACCGGCATGGCAGCGGACGCATCGCCCAACTAGGCCGGCTGGCGCGATATCAGAGTGCACTCGAAGGCCGTGATCGCGTACAACTCGAGGACATTTCAGTCGCGTCATGGACGACGGAAGGTGCAGGCCTCGAAGCGCTGGCGCAACCCTTGACGCAACAAATTCCTGACGCAGCGCTGGTCATGCCGCCGGTGCTGAGAGACGAATTACAGCGCCTGCTGCTTCGTTGCCACGCACGCGAAGATCTGGCGCAGGGATTGGGCATCACCGCCGCAACGCGGTATCGGCCAGGTGTGCGCGCGCTGTTCTGTGGCCCATCCGGCACGGGCAAGACTCTCGCCGCAGGATGGCTGGCCACCCGCTTGGGGCTACCGCTTTACCGAGTCGATCTCGCATCGGTGACCAGCAAATACATTGGAGAAACCGAAAAGAACCTCGCCCAACTTCTCGCCCGCGCCGAGCACGCCGAGGTTGTACTGTTGTTCGACGAAGCGGATTCAATGTTTGGCAAACGCACGGATGTTAAGGAATCGAATGACCGATTTGCCAACGCGCAAACAAACTATCTGTTGCAACGGATCGAAACCTTCGACGGAATTGTGCTGTTGACCAGCAACAGTCAGGCACGCTTTGATCCGGCATTTTTTCGCAGGCTTGACGCAATCGTCGAGTTTCCGCCCCCCAGCCCATCAGAGCGCCGCTCGATCTGGCAGTCGCATCTCGGGTCTGCTCATTCGCTGACGCAACGAGAATTGAATCAGCTCTCGGCAACGATTGATCTTTTCGGCGGTAATATTCGCAATGCCGTCCTCACTGCCGCGGTTCTGGGCCGGTCCGAGGACCGGCAAATCGGATTCACCGACGTGCTGCAAGGACTGAGCGACGAATATCGAAAGCTCGGTCGCCAACTTCCCGCGGACCTGACCAGGAACTTCGAATTTCCGAAAAGCTGAAGAGAAGCGATGGGAGCCGGTCTTGCCACAACCGCGGAAGAGAAGAAACAGGACTCCTCTCGCGAATCCTCGGCTTCCAATTCAACTCAATGGGCGCCGTCACGCTTTACCCCGTCGGGACTCGGCGCTTGGGGAGACGCTCCACACAATTCCCGCTCGAGGCCGACGGGTCTCGGCGCGCGCTCCGGGATGCCTCTGTTCCTGCAGCCGCAGATACAGATGAAGTGTGCCGAATGCTCGAAAGAGGACCAGGAAGAAGAGGAGAAAGAAGGGAAGAAAGAAGAGAATCCGCCGGTTCAGAAAAAATGCGCCCATTGTGAAGAGGAGGATCGGCGGCAACAGGAAGAAGGTGCGCCTCCGGTCCAAACCAAGTGTCCTGCATGCGAAGCTCAGGGGCTGAAAGCAAAGTCCACTACAGGCGCAGCACGAGAGGGAGTCGCGAATGCGAACCGCTCGTTGCCGCATCAGGATCGCATACAAGCCTCATTTGGTCATCATGACATCAGCGGCACACGCGCGTCGGTTGGCGGGGAGGCAGCCGAGGCGAGCAGCAGCATGGGCGCCCTGGCCTACACGTCTGGCGATCGAGTTGCATTCCGCAACGAGCCCGACGTGAATCTCGCCGCCCACGAAGCGGCGCACGTGGTGCAGCAGCGCAACGGGGCAAAGTTGCCGGGAGGCGTAGGACGCGCCGGCGACGAGTACGAACAGCAAGCCGATGCGGCAGCGTCCGCGGTGGAGCGTGGCGAATCTGCGGAAGGAATTCTGGATCGCAACATTTCGGGTAATTCCGGCGCGGATGCTGCTACCCAGGTTCAGCATCGCTTGGAGATTAATGCGACGCGTATCTACGAACCTCCGATGGGCATGTCGGACGCCATGCTCGGCGGCGATCTTGGAAGGGGAGGCAAAGGAAAAGGCAAGGCCTCGCCATCGAAAAAGTCAGCCTCCAAAGCAGGCGACAAAGAAAAAGAAGACAAGGCAGACGCGAAGGATGAAGGCAGTAAGAACGGCGCAAGTGGCGCCGTTGGAGCGCAGCCCGCCTCGAGAGGATCCTCATCACATCCGGCGCAGCGCTCCGGTGGGGACAGCCTCAGCACCAATGCGTCCGCTCCGGGAACACTACCAACTGGTGGTGCAGGGCCAGTTCCGGGATCTCCAAATACGAGTACGACTGCTCCACAGGCTAATGCTTCTGCCCCGCCAGCGTCTCCATCTGGAACTCCCGGCACGGGCACAACACCGCCGGCGGCACCTGCGCCCGCAGAAGAACCTCCGGCGTCCGGGGCGAGTTGCACACCGGCTTGCTACGAGGGAAAGAAAGAAGATCCACCCGAAGACAAGAAGTCCGACAAACAGCCGGCAAATCCACCTGGTGGGGACTCGCAAGAACAGACCAGTGATGGAGATGAACCGGACCTGCCGGAGCCTGACGATTGCTCAACACAACAGGCTCAGGCAGGCGTTCCCTCGGACGGTCAAAGTGCGACTGATGGCGGAACACCTTCCAAAGCAAGTGGCGTCCCAGCCTCCGCGTCGGGATCTACCCCATCAAGTGCGGCAGGGACGGCTGGTCCCTCCCCAGTTCCGGGCGGCGCAGCCCAAGCGGGCGGAGCTAAAGCGGCTAGCGCAAAAGGGAAGGGTCCTGATGGAGCTGACAAAGCTGGCGGAGGCGGTAAAGGGCGGGCTGCGGCCCGAGCGGAAGCGGCCTCCCCGATGGAAGGCGCGATCTCGCAGACTGAGGCACAGCGCGCCGCGTCCGTTGCGGCGTACGAGAATTCATCGAAGATGCTCGATATCTCATCCGCAAACAGCGCCGAACTGCGTGCCGGCGTCGAGTTCGCGAGTCCTTCATCGGGCGGCGAGGCTGAGGCGCCGCGGCGAGCGGAAGGTGCTTCCCGTGCCAATCGCTTCTTCAATCACGCCGCGGATCGGCTCGACGAGGCCGTCTTCTTCGCTTCTAGCGACATGCCAGATCTTCTTGGTTCGCAATCGGAATCAGGAAAGGCGCAAATCCTCGCGTCTGCCGAGGCGCAGAAGGAAGCCGTGTCAGCACGCATCGCCGCGGGGCGTGCAGAAGCCCGTGGTGATGCGGCGATCGCGAAGCGCGCGGTCACTCAGCAATCTGAATCCTTCATCGAAGAAGTTCATAGTTCCTCTGCCGCAGCCATTGCGGCACTCACCGCGTCGCATGCCGCAACCATGGCGCAAGTGGATACTTTCGAAACCACCACTCTCGATCAAGTCAATGAGATCTATGCCAACGGCCGCGTTCAGCTTGAAGGCTTGGGAACAACTATCGGCGATGAATGCACGGCGGTCGGAGAGCAGTACGCAACGACCTATGAAGGATTTGAACACTGCACGGAGAATGGGTTCTGGGACGGTGATCTTTCCGAAAGGCGTGCCTACGCGCAGGCGAAGGCGGCTCGCAAGACCGCAAAGGGCAAGCACGACGGTATCGTGGACGCGGCGAAAAAACGCGCCCGCGAAGTCGTCAGAAGCGGGCGCAAGAGCAATCGCTGCCAGGTCATTACCACGGCGAGCAATACGCGGAAGGAGTTGGATGAAACACTCACTCAACTGACGGCAACCATCGAGTCTTCGCGCGATCATGCCATTGAACAGGCTAATAACACGCGCACAAGCCTGTTGGGTGCAATCGAAAACGCGCTCGGCGCAACGCTCCGCCAACTCAATCAGCAGGAACACGATCAGCGCCAGATGATCGACGATACCTGCTACCTCCAACAAGTTGTGCAGGAGCAGTTGGCCCATACGGCCGCCTCCTCGTTGCAGAGCGTGGTTGGCAATGCTGCTTCCGCCCTGCACGACTCGCTCTTCACGCTCAGAGCGCAATTCGCCTCGAATGGATCACCCGATCCAAAGGCACTGGATGAGGCCCTGACCGCGGTATCAGCGAACGTAGACGCCGCACTGGATGGCTTGCAGCAGGGTCTTATCGCGGGCACGACGTCGTCCGTCGAACACCTCGCAACCTCCCTGGACGCCGGACTCAACGCGCTCGACGAGTTGGTCGCTTCCAATGACGAAACCGCTACGGCCCTGCTGAACGGATTCGGCGCGGGGATGGGAGCCATCGCCGGACAGGACAACTTCGCCACGCAGCGTGCCGGCTTCGCGCAACTCGTTCAGCAAGCGACAAGCGGCGGTACCGACGCATTCCAGCAAATGTTTGACGGTATGCGCGAGGGTTGCGGGAAGACGCTCGAAGACAGCCGCAAATCGCTCAAGCAAGCGGGCATCGACCTTGAGAAGAGCCTGCGGAAGAGCAAGCTAGGTATCGAATGCGAGATCACGAAAGCAGCCGACGAGGCCGCGTCTCACGAAGCGCCGGCCTGGAAGATGCTGGTCGCGATCCTGTTAATCATCGTCGTGATCGTGATCGTGATAGCAGTCACGATTCTGACTGCCGGCGCGGGCCTAGGTCTACTGGCTGTGATCGCGATCGGCGCCGTCGTGGGAGCCGTGACATCGGGCCTGATCACGATGGCGACCAATCTGTGGACGAATCAGGACGTGATGCAGGGCGTGGGCGAAGCCATGATCATGGGTGCCATCACTGGCGCTGCGGGCGGCGTGATCGGCATGGGCGTTGGCGCAGTCGTCGGGAAAGTCGCGGGCACGGCAATCTCTGTGGCTGCCAAAGAGATCGTCACAGTGATTCTCTCGACAGCAATCATCGACGTCGGAACCCAGCTTTACGAAGGTAAAGGTTCACTCAAGAACTTCTCGTTCAAACAACTTGGGTTCGACCTCGCACTCGCGTTAGTAATGCACAAGGCATTGGGAGGAGCTGGGCATGCGGAGGTGGAAGGACCCCATCCTGGAGCGCCCGCGGTCGAGCCACCAACGGTCGAGCCGACGGCACGGCCTGCGGCACCGGAACCGGCGCCGGTTGAACCTCGGCCGACAGAGCCGACTCCGGCGGAACCTGCTCCTGCGGAAGCAAAGCCAGCGGAGCCTGCACCCGCAGAAGCCAAACCGACGGAACCTGCTCCGGCCGAGGCAAAACCGCCCGAGCCACCGCCTGCGGAAGCTAAGCCTAGTGAGGTAGCACCGGCTGAACCTGCTCCGACGGAACCGAGGCCAGCCGAACCAACCGCTCCCGAAGCAACGCCCGCAGAGGCAGGTCCGCCGAAGGAGGGGAAGCCTGGAGAAGCCGCGCCGGGCGAGACAAGAGAGCCTGGAACCCCGTCAGAACCGGGCGCGCCCGGAGAACTCGCCCCGCCGGGCGAAGCCCCGATGTCGCCCCAAGAGAAAACTGTTCTCGACAGTACGGCTAACAAGCCTTCGAGCGAACTTACGCCAGAGGAGGTGCGGACGGAGACCGAGGTCGCGAATCGCACTCAGGGCGAACCGATCAACGAGCCCCCATTCACAACCGAGAAGGAACTCCCGAACGGCCATGAGATGAAGCAGACTGCCGATGGGGAGCTTTGCGAACGCTGCACCGAGTGTCAAATTTTCAATAAGGAAGGCAAGCGGATGGGCACCGTGAGCGCGGGCCCGAATGGAGAACTCGTCGAGCATCCGATTTCGACTCCAGAGGTCGAGCGCGTCCGTCCGGGAACTCGGCCATCGGCTGAGCCGGCATATAGCGCTTCACCGGAACCACCGGAGCCCGTCGAGGTACCCAGAGGCCCCACGGAACAAGAGATTCGGGCACATGAACAGCTGGAGGAACACCTCGAAGAGGTAACCGGGACATCCCGTCAAACGGATCAGGCAGAACACGAGGCGGCGGCTCATAAGGTTACCGACCAAGCAAATCCTCGGCCTTCAGAATCAACCTCCGGACCGGAGCGTGCGAGGGCCGAAATTGAAGCGCAAGAACGAGGACCTCATCCTGACGACATGCGGGGGAATGAGGCCGATATAGGTTCGACAGTGCCTGACGAAATTCCGGAAGGAGGCTTGTTCCAACCGGACACGCCAGAGGTTACAGATCCGTATGCGCACTTGCGGAGCCAAACTCCAAGTCCGGAGTTGCGTGAGCAGTTCAACCCGCCAGGAGATAAATTTGATCCGGTGTACGGACATAAGGTCGACACATTGGTCCCGGACCATATCGTTCCAATGAAAGAAATTACGCAGATGCCCGGTTTTGACGAATTGACGCCTCAAGGACAATTGGAGGTGCTCAATTTGGAGGAGAACTTCATGGGCATGGATCCTCGAGTGAATAGTTCCAAGGGCGCACGGACGTACGGGGGGCAAGGGGAGGGATTGTGGGAGGGGCATCCGGAATTCGGACCCATTCCAGAAGACTTCCGAGCAGCGATGAAAATTCGCGAAGCTGAACTGCGGATAAGGTTGCAAGAAGAAATCGATGCCAGGTTACCCAAATGAAGTTACAAAAGCGCATTAGTGCCGGTGATCTGTCCGTGAGCTGCGCAGAGGATCTTGCGGAGCAAGCAGAATCAGTGATCAACAAGCTTGTAGAACTTGACCGCCGGGGACCGCGGCTGCAGGCAGGAACCAAGATCCGATTTGGATGGTCTGCTTTTGTCATTCGGCTGGCAGGTGAGGCGCTATCAGTCTGTGAGCCAGATTTTAAGGGCGACCCCTTTCGGGACTATGTGCCCTGGATAGATGTCACCCTGCGCGTCTTGATTGAGCAGAGTAGGCTGCTTGCGCAAACGCGCGTGCAGGGCGTTGATTCTTACTTCGATGACAAAATTGTTCTGCAGAAGGGAGCCTTGACAATGAAACGCATATATCTGGAACGCAAACCGGTCACGCACCCCAATGATTCGGGTTGGTACATCGGGTCGGCTGACGACGCCCATCGAAGCGAAGATTTAGAATCATTATATTCGTTCCAGCTAGTGTCTAAACGCATGGAACTCCTCCGAGTATTGGCGCTGCCGTTGAATTACCTTGTTGTATTTGATGGAAATAGGATCGAATCGATCCTGAACGAAAAAAACCAACAGATATTCAACGGCTCGCTTAATAAGTGAGTGGGGAAAACCACATGGAACATTCACACCCGCGAACCCCCGCGATCGCGAAACATCGTGAACATCCAGCACATGAACACGAAGTCGTCGCCGCCGCACCGCGTGGCTCCGAAGACTCGCAGTTCCGCATTGAGGACTCCACATCCCCCCTCGCATCGGCGACGCCAAATCCGTTAGATTATTCGGACGCAATTATCCGCCTCGGTAATCTAGACGGAATCCAAGCTGTTTCCTCCATCTTCGACCGCGCTCGCCTGGAAGACAGCACCGCTGAGGGCGCAGACTTTTCCCGTGCTTCCTTTCGTGAAGCTCACCTTACAGACACTTCGTTCACCCGCGCGATCCTGCGAGAATCGGTGTTCGATGGCGCCGAAGGCGATGCCGTTGATTTTCGCGGAGCTGATCTTCGCTCTGCCAGTTTGAAAGGCGCACATTTCGATGAAGGGGACTTTCGCGGCGCCGACCTTCGTGGCGCCGACTTGTCTCGCGGGCGGTTTCATTCCGCAGATTTTCGTGGCGCCCTTCTCGAAGGCACACGTTTCGACGGCGCCGATTGGACTGGCGCAACTTTCGATCGCGGCGAGGAGCCAGCGCCAGCACGACCAGTAGAGGAGAAACCTGCCGCGTCTGCCAACGACTCCGAGACCATACAAACACTCAATGAATTCCTTGGTCTGCTACCACGCGCACTCTCGGGAGAGGATCCCGCAGCGGTTATGGCCAGCGTATCAGAGTTGCTTGCCAAGACAGCCAAGGCCACCCATCTCTCTCCGGAGCAGCGCCAGCAATATGAGAAATATTTCTTCCAACTGGCCCAATCCCGCAGCTTCGATCCCTCGCGCATTCAGCAGCTACTCACAGCTCTGAAGTCAAACTCCTCTGAGCCTCCCGAGGAACTCAAAGCCTGGCTCGAGCCTTTGTTGAAGGCCATGCCCAAGGGGCCGAAATCATGAAGCCGGTGCTCACCATCGGCATGGCGACTTACGACGACTACGATGGCGTCTATTTCACCGTCCAGAGCATTCGCCTGCACCATCCGGAAATCACGAATCTGACGGAGATTCTTGTTATTGACAACCATCCCGAGGGACCGTGCGGCAGCGAGCTGAAGAATCTCGAAGCATGGATTCCCGGATATCGCTATTTCCCATGGAACCGCACTTCGGGAACCTCGGTTCGCGACATCATCTTCCGCGAAGCGCAGGGGCGCTTTGTAATTTGCGTGGATTCGCACGTGCTGTTTCCGGCAGGCGCTCTGTCAAGATTGATTGATTACTTCCGAGCGCACCCGCAGACTCGCGATCTGCTGCAGGGCCCGCTTCTTTACGATGACCAACGGAGCATCTCGTCGCACATGGACCCCAGATGGTCGGCGGGGATGTTCGGCGTATGGGGATGCGATGCGCGGGCGGAGGATCCCGAAGGAGTTCCGTTCGAGATCGGAATGCAGGGTCTTGGAGTCTTTGCATGCCGCCGGGCCGCGTGGCCGGGGTTCAATCCGCGGCTATCAGGTTTCGGCTCAGAGGAAGGGTATCTTCAGGAAAAGTTCCGGCAAGCAGGGGGACGCACGTTGTGTTTGCCATTTCTGCGCTGGGTGCATCGCTTCGGCCGGCCGAAGGGGGCTGGGTATCGCAATGAATGGGAAGACCGAATCCGCAATTACCTGATCGTTGCGCGTGAACTCGGGCGCGATACTTCCGAGATGATGGAGCATTTCCGCGAATATATAGGGGCCGAGGCTGCCGAACGACTTTTTTTGTCTGTCAATTCCCAGCTTGAGAGTCCCTTTCATTTTTTTGATGCCATCTACTGTATCAACCTGGATTCAGCTCCCGACCGCTGGCGATCGGTGATGGCGAGATTTGAGGCGCTCGGTATCGCATCGAGAATTCGACGCTTTCCCGCAGTTCTCACTCCCGAGAACCGCCACATCGGCTGCGCTCTGTCGCACCGCGCAATATTGGAAGAGGCGCGGCGGCATGGGCTGAAGAACGTGTTGGTTTTCGAAGATGACGTCGTTTTCACGCGTGACGCTTCCGAACATCTGCAGACGGCTCTACGCGAACTGGAGAACCGTGATTGGGGTTTGCTCTATCTTGGAGCTTGTCGCTGGGAGCACAAGTTTCCGCTCGCCGAAGGTTGTACGCGGCTTGAAGTGGCCGGACCCGTCACCACCTGTCACGCACTTGCCTATCATCGATCTTCTTATGAGCGATTGCTAAAAGACATTCCTGCTGATCCCCGGAGTGTCCAGGCCTGGATCGGCATTCATCACGGGATTGATCAGTATTACGCATCCACGATCCGCGAACGGAAATTCCTGATCTCGCCCGTGATCGCTACTCAGGAGAACCTGCTGGCGTACGAAACTGCGGAAGTGCGTCAGCGTATCCTTCAAGCGCTGTAGAAAAATCCAGTGGTACCCTCCTCGGCCCAGAAGAAGAGTCCGTGGCTTACGGCGAATTCTAAGTAGCTGTCGTACCCACCAGTGTTTGTGCCAGCGCAACTTGATCTTTCGGAGGCATGTCCCCGGAGAGAAAGCTATCGAGACTGAAGCTATGGTTGTTGGCGAATGTCAGGAGGCTCAATAGAGAAGAGGAACCCCCTATATACAGTTCCGGAGCGATTGCCCGCGATACCTCTACCAACAGAACGGAAGACAACGCACGAAGCGAATCACTGCCGTAAATCGAATTCAGCCGATCGTGAAAGGCTTGCGTAAAGTCAGCGCCGAAATCTGCAAAGCGCTTGATTGCTCGCGTGGGAGCATTGGCCAGATCGCCCAGCATATTGTTGATGTCGTCCAGCGCATGGGCCGCACCGCTGATCATTTGCGACTCAGTAAATAAGAGGCTTTGAAGTCGTAGATCGCCGTCCCCCGAGCTCAAACTCATTGCCTGCCAGGAGGAAACGCTGCTGGCGCTGAAGAACTGTGCATCGCTGTCGCCCGCTTCCTGGAGGCGTTTCTGATATCCGAGCAAAGATCCAATCAGAGCTTGCGTAGTATGGCTGTCCTGCGCAACGGCACGCCTCAAGTCAACCGAAGGCCAGTCCCAGAATACGTCGTCATCAGCATTGAAGCGCTGTATGGCTCCGGATTGCATATCGAACGAGATGGACGTGGAAATGGGCATAGCAGCCCAAACCAGCAGCGGCGCCACCACAGTGTTCTAGGTTAGTTTTGAGTCTTCTTGAAGGAAGTAGAACGGCAAGATCCTTCTGAAACTGGATTGGATTCCGCGCGACATTGCCATTTTGTCGCGTTTTAAGCGGGCCGCGTCACGGCGCACAAACCATGCTCCCAGAGCAGTCGCCGGAGTGGTGACTTGAAGCATTATGCCGACATCACCAAACTCGTTGGTCCCATTGTGCAGCACGTTTTCTACCGTGCGATCCAAGTCTGTATAAAAAGTCGTGAGCCGGTCACTGGGAATAACATTCGGAAGATAGTTGGTCAGCATTGGCGTGACTTGGTGCTCCAAATCAACCAGCCTCGTCTTGCTTCGCGCCTGGCGTAGTTCATAGGAGATTAACGCACTGTCATCGGGTGACATTTGTAGTTTGCCGTCTACTACACTGAGCTTGCTTAAGACTGACAACTCGCTGCGGTAGCGGTTTTTCACCATGTCTAAATCGCTTGCTTGCAACTCTACGCTCACCGATCCCGCATTTGCCGAGGCAGTGAATTTGGCAAGGCTGTCGTTTACATGTTGGCTGTCAAAGCTGAATAGAGGCATATTGATCTGAACGGTCGACGTGTGGTTTATTTCATGGCTCAGAGTTGCGTTGTTCAGAGTTACCCCAGTCATCCGGTTCGTGAGGATTTCGTCCAACTTGCCGCTCGTGAGAGTGCGCTTGAACATCTCCACCACAAACTTGTCGTTCAAGTCGAAACTTGCATCGAGCAATGCGGTATCAGTGGTGTTCTTGGCGTACGTGGCTGAGACCTCAAGGCTGTACCGGCTATTCAACGCCTGATTCACCTTGGATTGAATCTGGTCCACCTTGTTGAACACCATGTTGATCGCGGCTTGAACCTGCTTGAGATCCTCAAAGTGAAGGTCTTTGTTGAAGAAATCTCCAAGGCGCTTCATCAGCCACGAGTCGAGAGAGTCAAAATCGTTTTGGGTGACGGCATTGCGGATTTGTGCGAGGTCGAGCTTTTGGTTGATGAAGTCCTGGATGTTCTTGATGATCTTCCCATTGATAATGTCGAGGGTCTGGGAAGCGATAGGCTGCACCTTGTCGAGTTCGGAGGAAAGTGCAACCAATCCGTGATCGGCAACCGCATTCAGCCATTGCCCTTTCGGATCGTCACCGAAGATTGCATTTTGTAAGGCGCCAGAAAGGGTGGTCGCCCGCGTGTCCGGATCGGCATCTGCCAGGCCTGTGAGAAATGTCTGGAAATCCACATTTCCGCTGACTTTGGATAGAAGCTTCCAGGTCGTGGCTGCGACCTTCTCTGGCAAGGCATCCCACTTGGCAAATTCATCGAGCACCTTCTGACGCACGGCATTGAATTTGTCCTTGATCTCATCAGGGGAGGTCCCAGTCGCCTGAGCCAAAAGCTTCAGACCCTCATCGTTCACCAGACGGGCAACACTCTGTCCCAAGTCCTTATTTGGATCAGTCCAGTCGCGGATCAAACGCAGGTCGTTTACTGCCTGCGCACCGTGAATGCCGAACACCGCCTTCACCAAATCATCGGCACTGGGAACATCGTTTTGGCCCGTGACACCGAGACTGAAGTTCAGACCAATGTTAAGGCCACGTTTGGCTTGCTTGAACAACTGGAGATGGACGATATTTGCATCCGGCGAGGTTTCGTCCCGACATTCCCGACTAACAACCAGGAAGTACAATCCGCTGACCTCAAGCCCAAAAGTAACTTTCAGTCCGGCATCAATCTTGGCTCCCAACTGCCTGGTCATTCCCAGCAATTCGGCTTCGTGAATAAGATTGAAGTCGTAACCTAGTTGTGCTGCCAGATGAATCGCCAGGGAACCGTCGACTTCTGATGCCAGCCACGTACCCGGTTTGAGATCGCTGGGTTTGGCGACCTGCGCGGGTAACCTCCAACTCGCCACCGTGTCGCGCAAGGCTGTCCTTGCCGTGGTGCTCTTGTCGAAACGATGAATCACCGCAAATTTCGAAGCTCTCGATCCATCGACTCCAAAGGTGAGCGATCCGAGAACTCCGATGGGATGTGATCCGGAGACAGAGCCCTGAATGTTGTAATCCCACATCATCTCAAGAAATCGGTCGTTGTCGCTGGCTGATGCTGGCAAAGTTACTTTTGGCGTGTCCTCCAATTGCAGGGCTGCGACCGCATCGGTGGCGCTCTTGAATACTCCCGCATTTCCTCCTACTCCACCCCCAAGGCCAAAAGTGACGGAGGCGCCTTCCGTCCCTAGGCTCAACGAGCGATTCGTCTGCTCTTGGAGCGATATATCCACCAGCGTGATATCTCTGTCGGGGAAAGGCAGGTTTTTCAGGATCGCGTCGACTACATCGTGGTCCGAGGATCCCGACACTTTGATCGCAAGCGCAGCGCCACCGAGCGTAATGTTTTTGTCCAGGTCGAATGAGTTGCTCGAGTCCAGAGGGAGCGGTTCGCTAGCCATATTTCCTCCTCCATTGAGATCATCAATTCTCGTTGTTGGTAAAGCGGTGACGAATCTTGAAACAGTCACCAAGGGGCTATAGTGGGTTTGCGGGCGGATCGGGAACGTCGGTCGCTCCCGCCCAAAAAAATCCACCATTCCCATCGACGTACCACGAGCTATTGCCGGCAACACGTTGGCCATTCACCACGCCCGCTATGTTGATTTCGGTGCCGCCAAGAATTACGCGGGACACGGGCGCGGAAGTATTTGGGGCTCCCTGTCTTAAATTCACGTTTTGCAACACGCGAACCGTGGACACATCGGAAGGTCGCGTGTTGGGCGACTGAGGTACCCTCCGTATCAGGCTCTTCAGGTCCAGCCAGTTGCCAGGGCAGGGCTTGGATGCCCGAATATAGTGGTGAGGAATAATGTGCTGGTCATCGATGGGAATCCCCCAACGCGCGGCGATCTCCCCGATTATTGCCGCGCTGGTAGCAAGCTGAATGTCTGGCCAGATGTCATCGGGTCTCCCCGCGTGCTCAATTCCAATCGTATAAAAGTTGGGGTTCACGCCCGGTTTCAGCAATTGCCACTGAGGACGTACGACGATTCCAGCATGGAAGGCCGTATCACTCTCATCTACATATTGGTGCACCTCCCCCGACGTCGAAATTCCGTAGTGGGCAGACTTCTGAGTCGAGGCATCCAGGAACACGGACTCACCCGCAGTGAAGCTACCGTCCATGATGTGAACGACAATGGCTTCCGGCCGGTGTCCGCCTGGCCGCCCTTGGCGGAAGTTGCTGCTCGGGCACGCGATCTGTTTTACATCCATACATCTCTCCTATCCCACGGCGAGATTTCCGCTCTCTCCTTTGGGAAGGTTGACAACTGGGGATGTACCAGTAGTAGCGATTCCTGTACTCGCTGGTCCCGCTCCATCACCGGGCGGTGCCGTCCCTTGGCGTTGCCCACGCTGAGCATCATCTTTCCCGGCAATTGACGAACGTAATTGCAGAAGTTGCGCCAGGGCGCTGTACCAGAAGGGAGCTCCCAAGCTGAGCAGCAGTACGGAAATAAGCATTCCCGGGACTTTTCGGCCGCTGAATTGACTGGCCCAACTGGAAATGCCGGGAATTGTGATCAACCCAGCCTTGTTCAGAAGATCGTAATAGTCCTTGGGGTCAACGGCCGGTGGGCTTTGAATGTTTGCATTTCCGGTTTGTGCTTGGTTGCCTGAACTGGCACCGGCAATTGTGGTCTTTGCAGAGAAATCCTTGACAGCGCTTTCAACCAGGGTTGCACGGAACTGATCGTCAATCGATAAGCGTTGGACTACCCCGATGATGTCGAGTTGTACGAACAAAACCAACAATACAGAAACCGCGACTACCACTCCATGAGTGTATTGTGTGAAGCGGTCGCTTACGCGGTCGATCGATTGGTCAAACCACGAGTGCAGACGAGCCACAAAATCGCTCGGTGCACCGTGTAGGACAGCGAGGCCATCGCGCATGTAGTTGGCAATCCCCGGGTTGGAGGCTTCGAGCTGTTGTGCCATGTCATGAATGTTTTTCAGCGCTTCAGCAGGGTCAGCAATGCCTCCCTTTTTCAGGGTGTCCACCAAAACATTCTTAGCATCGCCTTCGAGAGTTACGGCGCCCTGTCCAGAGCCCAGGTCGAGCAGGATCTTCATAAACTCTTCGCGGTGTATGACACTTCCTAACTTGCCGTCGACCGAGATCATGGGGTGCTTCAGGATTTTTTCTGCGATCGTTTTTGCTATAGCGGCGTCGGAGACGCCGAGTTGCCGCAGCAAATTTGTGATTCCATCCCTCAGGTGTTTCCCTTTTCGATTGAGAAAGGCCGTAACTGCCTGGGTGATCACTGTCACTGCCAGGCTGAAGATCAGCAGGACTGTCACTGCCCCGATGAGAATGTCGAGGGTTTTAAGCATGATCATCTCTCCCTGAGCCCTAGTCTTAGACGGTGGAAGCCATGTCGATATTTGCGGGGCAGGGGTTGCGGAGTACGTCCGCCTATTGCCGGCCAACCCACTAATTTTGGTTACCTAAAATTGTCCTGGGAAATCAGCGAGAACACGCCCCCTCGGATGCAAAGCTCGGGTAAACCTTGCTCTTCCGTTTCGCTAATTGGCAGCCAATGTACTTCCGAGGGCCACAGATGTCAACTGCGATAATTTATGGTCGACACGTTCTTTTCGGATATCACTTAGGGCCAGAGTGAGCCCTATTGTTACCGACATGATCACAGATGGAAGAGTTGCTTAAACACACAGATTCCGGTGCCGTTGAGGTTGTGACCTTGTGGAAGGGGCGAGCCGCTTTGCGCAGCGGGATTAAGAGAAGGGAAGGATTGTATTTCGGGAACGTAGAAGCGTGGATAATGCCGAGGAAGCTTCAGATGCTGTTCTGCTGATCCAGAACCAGGTATTTGTGTTTTTCGTCGACTGCATCGAGATACTGAAGATGCCTTTTCAAGTAGTCAAGAACAAATGGGCAAAGGGGAACTACCTCCAGTCCATTCTTCTGGACAAATTGCAGCACTCCCGCTGTTAGCCTGGAAGCGACTCCCTTGCCTCGCAGCGCGGCCGGCACTTCTGTGTGGATCAGGCGAATGGGACCTTCCGTCCTTTGGTATAGGACAAATGCAGTCGCGCCATCAACCTGAAGCTCGAAACGATGAAGAGCAGGATTGTCCGTGACTTCTGGGTGAGGCATCGGATGAAGGGTGGCGGTCGACGCATTTGCATTATAGTCTGCTGTGAGGGCGTCAGAAGACTCAGAATTCTCAGGTATTTCACCCTGCTCCCATCCTCTGAAGTTCTGGTACTGTAATGCAGCAATTCTGTGGGGGAAGAGCTTAAGGTCCCTGCCGATGTCGTGGGTGCCCTCCATCTCGCTGCCGAACGAGTTCAACGCTGCCGCACACTTCATCGATCGGCACATGGCGGAAGGACTCGCGGGCAAAGTAGCGATCGAGTGCGGCGATGTTCAGGTTACCTACAGGGAACTATTCCGCAGCGTCAACCGATTCGGAAACGGACTAAAGAGTTTAGGTGTTCGAATTGAAGAACGTGTCTTGCTGCTCTTGCTTGACTGCCCCGAATTCGCGATGAGCTTTTTCGGCGCGATCAAGATCGGCGCCGTCCCGGTGCCGGTCAACACCCTACTCAAGGCGGACGATTACAAGTACTTGCTGAATGATTCGCGGGCGCGTGTGGCCGTGGTCAGCGAGTCTTTACTTCCCCTCATCGATGCCATTCCGCAGAACGAACTTCAATACTTGGAAAACGTGGTTGTTGTCGGTCGGGGGGATAGGGAAGGAGTACCACAGCGTCCGCTGCTCGACTTTGAAGATTTGATCGCGACCAACGCAGACCAACTTGAGGCCGCTCGCACCAGTAAAGATGATGCGGCATTCTGGCTTTATTCTTCCGGGAGCACCGGCAGGCCCAAAGCATGCGTTCATTTGCAACACGATATGGTCGTGAGTTCAGAGTGCTATGCCAAAGCGATTTTGAGAATCACGTCTGACGACCGTTTTTTCAGTGTTGCCAAGCTCTTCTTCGCGTACGGGCTGGGAAACGCATTGTACTTTCCTCTTTCAGTAGGCGGAACGAGTATCTTGCTGTCGGGGCCGCCCCGTCCGCAGGACGTCTTCGATACCATCGCACGCTATCGCCCAACACTGTTCTTTTCGGTGCCGTCGAATTATGTGAAGCTGCTGGCGCATGAGGCTCCAGATGGTCACCAATTTGACTTGTCATCCGTTCGCCATGCCGTTTCTGCGGGAGAAGCATTGCCGGGTTCCGTATTTCTTCGCTTCAAGGAACGTTTCGGAGTCGAAATCCTCGACGCCATTGGTTCGACTGAAGGGCTTCACATGATGATTTCGAACTCTCCGGGAGCGGTGCGTCCAGGCTCCAGTGGCAAAGTCCTTCCTGGCTTTGAAGCCAAAATCGTGGATGAAAACGATCGGCCAGTTACGCGTGGTGAGATCGGCAATCTAATCGTTAAAGGGGACTCCGCCTGCTCGTGTTATTGGAATCAGCACGAAAAAACGAAAAGCACTTTTTCAGGTGACTGGTTGCGCACGGGCGACAAGTACTATCAGGACCCGGACGGATATTTCTGGTATTCCGGACGAGCGGACGACATGGTGAAGGTCAGCGGAGTCTGGGTTAGTCCGATCGAGATTGAACGCGTACTTTCAGAGCATCCTGCCGTTCAGGAAGCGGCGGTAGTGTTTCGGAGCGATGTTGACGAGCTGCCAAAACCCTCAGCGTTCGTGGTTCTGCGAAACGGAGCCGAAGGGGACAAGCACCTCGCAAAGGAACTGGAGGACTTTGTTATCAGCCGCTTGGCGATCTATAAGAGACCTCGTTGGATCGAATTTCTGACAGAACTGCCGAAAACAGCGACAGGAAAGATTCAAAGGTTCAAGCTGCGGGAGTCTTCGAAATAGTCGGTGCAGGAAATTCTTGAATCAGTTTGAGCCCTCAGGCTGAGTGCTGTTGGAAAGGATAGTCTGGCTCGGTTTCTACTCGTAGCGGAGGCTCTCAACCGGATCGAGTTGAGAAGCGCGGGTGGCAGGAATTGTGCCGAAAATGATGCCAACGGCAGACGAAACCACGATCGCGATGATCGCCGATAGGCCAGATACCGGAAGGCGGTAGTCTGTTAGAAATCGCACGGAGTAGGGAACCGCAAGGCCAGCGACGATTCCCGCGATGCCTCCTGCAAACGCGATCAGTATTGCTTCCGCGAGAAACTGGAAACGAATCTCGCGATTGGTTGCACCGATAGCTTTTCGAATTCCGATTTCCCGGATGCGAGAAGTGACGGTGGCGAGCATGATGTTCATAATGCCGATTCCACTCACGAGCAGGGTAACGAAAGCAACAAGCATCAGCACGATGGTAAGGATGTCGGCGATCCTTCCAGCAACCGTTAACAGCTGAGTCAGATTCTCCACGTTATAAACCGATTCAGCTCGATGCCGGGATTGCAGCACACGCCTGATCTCCACCGTCGCGGGAACTACGTCCTGTGGAGTGGCCACTGAGAAGTACGCTTCGTGGATTTCGTTTGTAGGGTTGAAGAATCGGCTGACGGTATAAGGGATGAGCATGGTGTTTTCCTGAATTTCGGACTGCCCAAAGGTGTCCACGCTCTCTTTGAATACGCCGACAATAGTGAATGGGAGCCCGCCGGTCAGCCGTATCACCTGGCCGATCGCGGTTCTAGAAGAACCGTAGAGCTTTTCGGCAAGCTTTTCGGTGACAACGCCGACCTTGGTGCGGCTTGAAGAATCTTGTTGGTCGAAAAACCGGCCTGCCAGTACCTTTAAGTTGCGTACGTGAAGATAATCCGGATCCACACCCAGAATTAGAATGTCGCTTTGTCTTCCCCCTCCAACACTGATGCGATCTTCGAGCGGTACGGTGGGAGAAGCGGCAACGACGCTCGAAACCTGCTCACGGACAGCTTGCACATCATCAATGGTCATTGGGTCCGCGGTAGAATCCATGCGATCCCCTCCGCCCTGGTAGTAGGCGTGGACCATATTCGTCCCGATCGATTGCAATTGCCGCACTATGTATTGTTTCCCCGTCAAACCGATGGTCGCTACCAAAATCACTGAGGCGGTGCCGACTGCCATGGCCAGTGAGGTCAGTGTGAATTGGAGTTTGTTACTGGCGAAGGCGTCATAGGCAAAATTAAGAATCTCCCCGATTCCGATTGTGAGTCGACGCGTGATGACGGGGGACGAAATTGCTCTGCCCATGAGGGTTTGAATATAAACCCTCGTTTCGTGTCCGGCAATGGGCCGCACTTGGCCCGTTGCCACAGCGGGTCTTCGCCGACTAAGATTTCACGAGGCTTCGTTTGATTCAGAAAGAGTCATAACGTCCGGCAGATTCGAAGTCACATTGAACAACATTCGATTCGCAAATCTCAGAACAGCGATTTCCCTCTCTCTTTTGACCGCGGCAGCGCTGGTCGTGCATGGCTATCATCCATTTGTTGAGGATGCTGAGATTTACCTTCCTGGGGTCGAGCGAATCCTGAATCCTAAGTTATTCCCGGTTGGCAGAGAATTTTTCGAGTCTCACGCCAGTATGACCCTGTTTCCCAACCTGCTGGCGGGGTTTTTCCGGATTACTCATCTAGATTTTGAGACCGGACTTTTTCTCTGGCATGTCGCATCGATTTTCCTGCTGTTGCTGGCCTGCTGGGAATTGAGTGGACTTCTGTTTTCGAGCGCGAGTTCACGATGGGGAGCCGTCTGTTTGATCGCTGGGCTGCTAACAATCCCGGTCTCGGGAACAGCTCTCTACATCATGGATCAATACTTGAATCCTCGCAGCCTGGCGACGTTCGCTGCAGTCTTTTCAATCGCGCGCCTTCTTGAGAGGAAGTACATCCGGGTTCTGTTTTGGCTCCTATTTGCTGCTTGCGTCCATCCACTGATGTGGGTGTTCCCATTTTCGTTCTGTGCGCTGTGGATCGTGCTGGAAAAGTGCGAGAGGCAGCTTTGGGGTCGGCTCACGCATAAGAGCTCAGCCGTGCCTGTAGGTTTGGGGCTTTTTTGGATTCCCGTGATTCAAGACGGGTCCGCCAAGTACCAGGAATCTGCGAGAACGCACGCCTACTTTTATATTCAGCATTGGGCATGGTACGAGTGGCTTGGTGTCATCGCGCCACTGATCGTCTTCTGGTACGTGGAGAGGTTAGCGCGGCGTCGGCAAGCGTTGATGCTGGCACGCGTGTCGCGGGCCTTTGCGATCTACGGACTGATCTACTTTGGGGTAGCTCTGACGGTTGACCTTCCTGCCCGCTTCGACCGCCTGGCAAGGATCCAGCCGATGCGCAGCCTTCATTTGGAATACATTTTTTTGTTTCTCTGCATTGGCGGCTTAATGGGGCAGTACGTGCTGAAGGACCGTACTTGGCGATGGATCGTCTTATTCATCCCTCTTTGTCTTGGAATGTTCCTATCGCAGCGGGCTCTGTTTGAAAGAAGCGCTCATGTGGAGTGGCCGGGACGTGCTCCGCGCAACGAGTGGGCACAAGCGTTTCTTTGGATACGAGAGAACACGCCGCGGGACGCCGTGTTCGCCTTGAATCCTGAATATATGAGCCTTGCGGGAGAAGATGAAATTGGATTCCGTTGTTTGGCGCAACGCAATCGCTTGGCGGATGCGGTCAAGGACAACGGCGTCGTCAGCATGTTCCCGCAGTTGTCAGAGGAGTGGTGGGCGCAAGTCCAGGCTCAAAGCGCTTGGAAGGATCTCCAGATGTCAGATTTCATGAGGCTGAAGCAGCAATATGGGGTGAGCTGGATCGTGCTGGAAAAACCGAGGAGTGTACTTATGACATGCCCCTATCAGAATGGGACCCTGGAGGTGTGCGAGTTGCCCTGAACGTGATTGATGTTTCCTGGTAGCGAATCGGTCTATTCGGGCACGTCCATCGCGGCTTGAGCTTCTGAGACTTGTGGTTCCTTCCAGCCGTATTTCACGAGACACCAAAGGGCTCGCAGTCCGTCCTTCCACCCAATTTTCTTACCTTCGGCGTAGGTACGTCCCCAATAGCTGATCCCGACTTCGTACACTCGTAGGTTGCGCCTGGCGATCTTGACTGTAACCTCCGGTTCAAAGCCGAAGCGGTCTTCTTCGAGTGGAATGGATTGGATGATCTCACGTCGAAAGACCTTGTAGCAGGTCTCCATATCGGTCATGTTGAGATTGGAAATCATGTTGGAGAGTAGCGTAAGGAACCAGTTTCCTACCGAATGCCAGAAGTAGAGGACGCGGTGAGGTCCGGCGCCAAGAAAGCGCGAACCATAAACGACATCGGCCTGACCGCTTTTGAGCGGCTCCAGCAAACGATGATAGTCGTTAGGGTCGTATTCGAGGTCGGCATCCTGGATAATTACAAAATCTCCGGTCGCTTCCTGAATGCCCCGCCGCAGAGCTGCCCCTTTACCCATGTTGCGCGGCTGCAGGAACACCCGGACCTCGGGTCGTTCCTTCTCGAGATCTGCCAGGATCCGTCGGGAGCCGTCAGTTGACCCGTCATCCACACAGAGGATTTCGATTTCCATGCCTACAGATAAAACATTAGCGACAACCTGTCGAAGCGTAGCTTGTTCGTTGTAAACCGGCATGACGACCGAGAGTTTCATAAGGAGAAGGGTTACTATATCAGAGCGGGTATTGAAGAAACGTATGGGCTGAATCAGCCCATCGGAGGAAGGATGACTATCTCAAAGTTCTATGCGGGGTTGTTGTCGGTAATCTTTGTGTGGGTAGCAAGTGCAATCGCACAATCCGATTTTGCAAGTGCGGATTGCTCTGGACAGATGCCGGCGGGATACACACGAATCTACATCGCAGAGCGTCATGACAGCAAGGCCGGGACCGGTACAGCCTCTGATCCTTTCGATGGCAGTACAGCACAGAAATTCGACGCTGTCTTGCGGGGCAAAACGGACGCTGGTGTTACGAATTTGATTGTTTGTATCGGTCCAGGAACGTATTTAACCAATGGGAATGGCGACTACGTGATGGAGCAGGAGAAACATCTGGATCGATCCAACCCAACCGGATTCACACTGAGAGACCATTGGCGCATTCACGGCGCCAGCATGGAAAGAACTACCCTTCGGCTCGCAGACTTATTCCGTGACCCCTCGAAAGGGAAGGTCCTCGACGGCCTCATCCTTGGGACTGCCAGCTTTCGGGCCACCGAAATTGAGGTCTCAGATCTGACCCTCGATGACAACTACCCCAATCTGAAATCGCGGTACCACGAGCCGTTGCAGCTAGGCGCAGTGATGCTGCGGTCGAACAAGGGTCACGAGTGGATTCACAACATTCATGTCATGAATCCTGCTGGGGAGCGAGCTGAGGACTTTCCGGTTGGAGTTACGGCTCAGACTTCCAGCCCGGAGAACCAAGGGAACATCATTGAGAATGTCACGATGGACCACTGGGCTGGAGGCACATGCACTGCGATCGTCATTGCGGGAGGTGGCGGAGAGATTCGAAAGAACAAAGTTACCGGTTACCAGATTGGCTATGGCGGATGGCTCATGACCGGGGTGAACTTCCACGACAATGTAGCGATCGACACGGAGTTCGGTTTCAACATCGACAGCTGGGAGAACAAACAGATAACGATCGCGCACAATGAGATCGTTCATCCCAAGTATGGAATGGTCGTCGGGGGACACGGAAAGTTTCACGACATTTCCATTCATGACAACACGATCACCCTGGGGCCTAGCACGGCGAACGCGCTGGTTTTTCAGGGCAACGTCCAAAAGGTGAATTTCGTACGGAACAAGATCGTTTCTCAGGGAGGTTCCCGCGCCATGGCCTTAATGGAAAAGGGAACTGATAATTCCGGAAATACATTTGAAGAAAACGTGATTCCGGATTCCCTCAACAGCTCGCTACAAGGGGGGCATTGCGCCTATAAAAATGTGAATGAAAGCGGGCGTGAGACGCGGAGCGTCAAGAACACTCAGAATCAAACGTGTGGGGGAGCGCAGTAGAGGTACGCTTTAATGAACAAGGACGGCTCAATACCGTCCTTGTAGGTTCTTTTGCCTCAACAGCTCGTTAATTCTGCTTACACGGGAAGACCTGGTCAGTTCTTCTGCATCGCTCACGTCGAAACTCTACTCCACAATCACGTTCAGTGTTGTGCTGTGATTCAAGCTGCCGGACGTGCCTGTAACCGTAGCCGTGTAAGTGCCTGCGGTGTTCCTTGCGATCCCTGGGATGATGGACTGCCGCCGCAAGATACGCAAAACGGTAGCGCCAGCATGATCACAGCGAGCCGGGGCATTCTCTTGCGATTCCGAACCCACATCAAGGCTGTTCCCAGCGGCATGTTGATCCACACAAGCGGCCCTATTATTCTGAGGAAGCCGACGATTGGCACTGCGCCGCCAGCCGTACCCGCCGTTGTGCCCACGGTGACGGTGACCGCCTGTGCTGAGGTGCCGCTGACTTGGAAAGAGTGAGGCGAGAGGCTGCAAGTCGGGGCAGGGGTTACAGGCGGAGTGATGGCACAGGTCAGATTCAATGTTCCCGTCAGACCTGCCGAGGGCGTGACCGACAGATTGAATGTGGCACTCTGTCCTGCCTTGATCGTCTGCGAAGAGGATGAGCCAGATGCCAGTGCCATTACAAAATTCGGACCTTGAAGCAAGATTGCCCCATTAACAGCCAGATCCATCTGCCCATCGTTATTGAAATCTCCGGCCGCAACGTACTTCGCGTTCGAGGCCACCTGAACAGCTGTTTGAAACGTCCCGTCGCCGTTTCCGGGGAGAATGAACACGGTTTGACTTTTGCTGAATTCGTAAGGTGCTAAAACCAGATCGAGCTTTCCGTCCGCATTCATGTCCGCAATCGTCGTGCTAGGGCCAATGTCTCCGCTCACCGGAACGGGTGCTTGGACATTAAACGTACCGTCCCCATTACCTAGCAGAACCGTATAGGTGTCGTTGGAAGGCTGAACTGTGACCAGATCGAGTTTGCCATCTCCGTTTAGGTCGGCGGCGGCGAGATCCTCGGTGTTATACCCTAAAACGTATGGAGCGGACGGAGCCTGGAACGTCCCGTCGCCATTACCCTGAATGAACGCGATTTGCGCGGCAGAATCGAATCCAATCAAATCGAGTTTGCCGTCCCCATTGAAATCTCCAACGACTCCCACGTAATAGGAGGTGTTGGTGTCGGAGGCCATACAGGTTTGAGTAGTTCCATCACCATTGCCCGGACAAACGTAGATAGCATCAGGTGGACGGTCCAAAAGCCTGGACCTGTTGCGGCTATCACATCTAGCTTCCCGTCACCGCTGAGGTCTGCCAAGAATGATGGACCGTACACCTGTGCACCCGGGAGAGGAACCTCGGACCCACCGGAAAATGTACCGTCTCCAACGTCCAATACAATACGCGTCGTGTCCTCACGCGTCGTGCCCACACAACCGTTGAGACAGGCAACTCCAACAAGGTCGGGTTTACCGTCGCCGTTGAGATCGCCAACCGCAAGTACACTGAACACAGTGTTCTCAGCAACCGATTGGAAATCACCATCGCCATCGCCGAGGAACACACTGAAGGCGGTGCACGGACCCTGGCAGACGGGGGCGGCGAAGTCCAACTTCCCATCGCCGTTGAAATCTGCCAAGACGGGCGCCTGGAGGTTCGCCCCTTCGGGGAAACTTGTGAATTGCAGGCTGGTTGGGTTCGAGATCGGCAGGAACAACACGCTCGATGTAGCACCACCCGGGGTTGGGTTCGAGACGGTGATCCAAGCCGTGCTGGCGGTGGCAATGTTCGCGGCAGGAACCTGCGCGGTGAGTTGGGAACTGTTGACGAAGGTGGTCGCCAGCGCGGCGGAATTCCAATTTGCCGTCGATCCCGGCACGAACCCGGTGCCATTCACGGTCAGAGAAAATGTTGGACCGCCGGGCGCGACTGCGCTGGGAACAAGCGGCTGATTCACGAAGGGAACCGGATTGCTCTGGGCTGGCAGCATGGCACTGGCAATCAGGAGATATAGACTGACGGCGAAAACTTTCATGGTACTCTCCAAATTCCCAGCTGCCGTTGAGCGTTCTAGCTACGTAAGCGGAGTGGGATTCAGGAAGCAAGAATCGGTTTCACTGCACAACTACGGTCAACGTTGTGGTGTGATTCAGGCTGCCGGATGTTCCTGTGACGGTCGCCGTGTAAGTCCCGGCCGGTGTGCCTTGCGTAGGAGGCGGTGACGAGCCGCCGCTGCATGCCACGCACAGACTGAGAGCAAACATCATCGCAATTAAAGCAAATCTCGTCAGGCGCTTGCGATTCCGAATCCAGAGTCCCATTAGGCCTAGCGGCGTTGCTGTCCACAGAACCAGTCCGATTGTCCGTGGAAGAGCAGTATTTGGCCATGTGCCGCCCGTCGTGGCCGCCGTCGTCCCTACCGTGACGGTCACCGATTGCGCTGATGTGCCACTGATCTGAAAAGAGGAAGGCGATAAACTGCAAGTCGGGGCGGCACTCACCATCGGGGTGACGGCACAGGTCAGGTTTACTGTTCCGCTAAGGCCTGCCAACGGTGTGATTGAAAGACCGAATGTGGCGCTTTGTCCCGCCTTAATCGTCTGCGAAGAGGATGATCCGGAAGCTAACGCAATTCCAAAATTTGAACCTTGAATCAGAACTCCCACGTTAGTGGCCAAATCCATCTGGCCATCGTTGTTGAAGTCTCCAGCGGAGGTGTAGTTTGCGTTTGAAGCTACCTGCACGGCATTTTGAAAGGTTCCATCACCGTTCCCCGGGACGATGAATATCGTTTGACTGTTGTTGGTGGAGTCAGCCGCTAGAACCAGATCGAGGGTCCCATCCGCGTTCATATCCGAGATCGTTGTACCTGTGCCGATCGCCCCGCCGACGGGAACGGGAGCCTGAGCGCTAAACGTGCCGTCGCCATTCCCCAGCAAAACGGTATACGTGTTGGCGGGTGCCGTCTGTACGGTAATCAGGTCGAGAATGCCATCCGCATTGATGTCGGCCGCGACGACATCTCTGGTATTGACCCCTAGAACGTACGGCGTCGACGGCGGCTGGAACGTTCCATCGCCGTTGCCTTGGATAAAGACGATCTGCGTCGCATAGTCGTTTGCGATCAGATCGAGTTTGCCGTCTCCATTGAAATCTCCAACCAGCTTCACACCGGAGGAAACATTGACATCGGAAGCTATACAGCTTTGAGTTGTTCCGTCGCCATTGCCAAGGCATGTGTAAATTGTTTCAAATTCAGGCCCCCCTATATCATTTCCCGAAGCTAGTACGTCCAATTTTCCATCGCCATTGACGTCTGCGAGTTTAAGTGGACTAAACCATGCAACCGGGATGGCTACTCCAATTCCACTCGAAAAGGTTCCGTCGCCGTTTCCTATTAGGGTCGAGGCGTTGCAGGCTACAGTGTTACAGGTAGCTCCAACCAGGTCAGGTTTTCCGTCGCCATTTAAATCGCCGGCAGAAAAGAATAAGAATCCCCACAATCCACCTGGCGATTGGAAAGAGCCATCGCCATTACCCAGAAACATAGAAAAGGAGCAAGAGCCGAAGCTGCCCATGCAAGAGGGAGCCGCGAAATCAAGGTTCCCATCGCCGTTGTAATCTGCCAAGACTGGTGCCTGGAGTGCTACCCCTTCCGGGAAACTGGTGAACTGCAAACCGGTTGGGTTCGAGATCGGCAGGAACAACACGCTCGATGTACCGCCACCCGGAGTCGGGTTCGAGACAGTGATCCAAGCCGTGCTGGTGCTGGCAATGTTCGTCGCGGGAACCCGTGCGGTGAGTTGAGAGCTACTGACGAAGTTCGTCGCGAGCCCTGCGCCACTCCAGTTCACGGTCGATCCCGGTACAAATCCAGTGCCATTCACGGTCAAGGTAAACGTCGACCCGCCAGGAGCGACTGCGCTAGGAACAAGCGGCTGATTCAGGAAGGGAACAGGGTTTGATTGGGCCAGAAGTATGGTACTGGCTAGAAGGAAGCACAGGCCGACGGCGGAGAATTTCATGACTGCCTCCCCAATGGGATTTGGTCAATGCAAGGGCCGCTTGGCATCCTGGGAGCGAATCGGGGAAAGAGTTTAGGCAGAATGCCGGTTTCTGTAACCCTAAAGACGAAAGAAAGTTGTTGTTCAGTCGGATCGAGAAACACTAGATTGAACTAACCGGCGATAGAGAACGAATCCGTTCAGATTCTGATCTAGATCACGATGCGAGTCGATTCAGAGTCCAATCGGAAACGACCCTTAAACTACCACCCGAGAGTTCCGGAGCTTTCACTAATCAACTCGCTGGACATTCAGCGTGAGCTTGGTCGTGTGCGTCAAAGTGGTTGAGCCAGAGGTGAACGTGCCGGTGATGGTCAGATTGTAGGAACCTGTCGGGGTTTCACCGCTGCCGTTGTGGCTGCTCCCAGCGCATCCGGGCATAGTGCTCGCCGTAAGCAGGACAAGCAGCGCGAAGCCGTAGGGCACGAATCGGCGGACAAGGCTTCGGCGCGATCCAGCCCAAGCCGTCAACGCTAGCAATCCAAGTGTGCCCAGCAAAACTGTCAACGTGCGATTGCTCGGAGGCCCGCTTAACATGCGTGGCGCAACGCCCGAACTGGCTGCCGTGGTCACAGTCACCGCAACTTTCGACGCCGATGTCCCGCTAAGCGTCATCGAAGTCGGCGATACCGAGCAAGTGGACAGGCTAGGGGCACCTGTGCAGATGAACGTGACTTTCTGGCTAAACCCTCCCGCAGAGGCGACCGTTAAGCCAAAGCTCGCCGTCTGGCCCGGCGAAACGGTGGCTGTCAATGAGTCGCCGGACATAGAGAAGTCTTCTCCCGCTCCCATCAGTGCTACGGTCTGAGGACTGCTGCTTGCATTGTCGGTGACGGTCAAGGTGCCGGTTCGCGTTCCACTGGCGCTGGGGTCAAAGAACACTGCGATGGCACAGCTCCCGCCATCGACGACGCTATTGCCGCAGGAGTTCACGACGGCAAAGTCGCTGGAGGGGGACGCCGTCACATTGGCGATGGAAAGCATTCCATTGCCGGAGGGGTTCTGCAGTGAAACACTTTGCGGCAGACCAGAAGTGCCCACATATTGACCTGGAAAAGTGATCGTCGCGGGAGATAGGGACGGTGGTGAGGGCTGCACATAGCCGGTACCGGCCAAGGTTATAGAAGTGGGGTTGGTGTCGATTCCATTGTTAGCAACGCTCAGGGTAGCGTATCTTGAACCCGCTGCCGAAGGAGTAAAAGTGACGCTAATTTGACACGACCCACTTACCGCAAGCATCGAGCCACAGGTATTGGTTTGAACAAAGTCGCTTGCATTTGCACCTGTGAAGCCGAAGGACGTCAGGCTCAGAATTGCGCTCCCACTGTTGCTAAGGGTTGTGATCTGTGCGGCGCTCTTGCCGCCTACGGTCTGCGTCCTAAAGGTCAAGCTTGTGGGCGAAGCGCTGCTTACAGGCACTTCTTGAAGGAGGTAGGACTCCGGAGTCACGACCAAGTCCAACTTCCCGTCGTTATTGAAGTCGCCTGCCGATGTGTATGTCGAATAGTAGGACGTTTCGACAGGAGTCTGAAAAGTACCATCGCCATTGCCGGGAAGAACCAGCGTAGTTGGACTGCTACTGAGAAGGCTTGACAGAATCAGGTCAAGCTTGCCGTCGGCATTCATATCAGCCACCGTTGGGCTGCCTGGCTGAAGGAAGTTGCTAGTTGAGATGGGAGGCTGGGAGTTGAAAGTTCCGTCGCCATTGCCAAGCAGAATCGTGTACGTATTAGCGGGATCGCCTTGCGCGGTAACTAGATCCAGGATGCCATCCCCGTTTAGATCTGCCGCAATAGCACCACCGGTACCATTCCCCAGCGTGTATGAAGTCGACGGAGTCTGAAACGTTCCATCGCCGTTTCCAGCGAAGAATGCGATTTCATTGTTTGAGTAATCGATTCCGATCAGGTCCAATTTTCCATCCCGGTTGAAGTCTCCGACGGCTAGCAAGGCACTGTCGGGCGTGGCTGGGTCAGAGATGACTGGGCTCTGCAATGTTCCATCGCCATTTCCCAAATACACGCAAAGCCCAAAGTTGGAACCGATGAAGGCTACATCAAGCTCCCCATCCCCATTGAAATCGCCGATCATTGGAATGCCGACAATGGGGTAGATTGGGGTTAGTACCGAAGGCTCAGGGGAAAATGTTCCGTCGCCATTTCCCAGGAAAACATTGAGGTAGCAAGCGAGGTCATCGCCGCAGATTTTGCCCGCTAAGTCAAGTTTTCCGTCACTATTAAAATCTCCAATGCCGAACGATGACAGATTGATGCCGATGTCGATTTTGAAGAGTGACTGGAAAGTTCCCTCGCCGTTTCCAATTAACAGGTTGAGCGGGTAATCTTCGAAGCCGAAACCTTCGGGTACAGCGAAGTCCAGCTTCCCGTCTCCGTTGAAGTCTGCCACCACTGGAGGTGCAGCTCCGAGCTCGGCAGCGTCGGAAAAACTCGTAAACTGCAGACTGGTGGGATTCGAAACCGGCAAGAAGAGGGCACCCGACGTTCCACCACCCGGGGTTGGGCTCGAAACCGTGATGGAAGCCGTACTAGCGTTCGCAATATTAGCCGCGGGAATCGTGGCTGTTAGTTGAGAACTGCTGACGAAAGTTGTGGCCAGTACCGCGCCATTCCAATTCACGGTTGATCCGGATACAAATCCGGTGCCATTGACCGTCAGGATAAACATCGGCCCGCCGGGCGCAACGGCGCTCGGAACTAAAGGCTGATTTACGAAGGGAACGGGATTCGACTGGGCCAGGAGCAAGCTGCTGGCGAGTAGGAGAGATAAACCGAATGCGGAGGACTTCATGACTACCTCCGAATGCGCTGACGTGCGGATGCGCGGCGCCTGGGACAGAGAGGAAGGATTTAAGTGACAGCAGCGAATCCGAACTACTAGGCAATCGTAGTGGAAATGTTGCTGCGATTCAACTCGATAGTGATATGGCGTTTGTCCTCACGCGCTGAGAGAGTCATTGAGTGCACTGCGGTGATCCGCTCATCTTTCAAATGCGAGAAAGAGATGCGGATTTAATGCAGACCGATGCAGAGTCTCATTCTCGAATAGAGCTATCACCTTGTTTATCGCCACGCCGAACACTCCGAACCTCTGGAACTGGAAGTATCCTTTCCATGTCAGGGTACGAGCTTTGCGGTCGAAAAGGATTTCCAGTTCCGATGAACTCAGAGTGTCATCGTGAAATGGGGAATGCAATCTGAGCCAGGCGGCGTGCTCGTCGGCAGGGAAATACCGGTTCGGAGTTGCAATAATTATCACTCCGCCTGGGCGGACTACTCGCAGAAGTTCCTGAGTGGCGGCGCGTCTTTGCTGGTGCGGAACGTGCTCGATTACTTCGAGGCAGACCGCCGCGTCAAAAGTCGAGGTTTCGAATGGTATGTTGTTTACCCGTGCCAGGACCGTCCAAGGTGTTGCCGCCACAGCGGGCTGGTATAGATCAAACCCCACCGCCTGAAATCCACGTTCTCGCAGTTCAACCAGATCCATCCCGTTACCGCAGCCGGCACTCAGGATTCGTCCTTTTTCTATTCCGCAGGCCCTCAGGATAGGCAAGGTCCAGTCACGTGTACGTCGAGTGGTTTTCGCGCACTCGTGATCGGATAAGTAAAGGTTCTTAAAGTCACCACTTGGCACGTCAACGAGCGACAAGGTCAGGCGTCCTTTCCTGACTTAGAGATGCTACCCCTCTGCGGCATAAAAGAGGAACGGGAACCCGCCGGCACTGTATGTGACCGAATACGGCGAACACTCACCTATGCTTGGAGTCCTGACCCGCGTCTGGCTCGGACAGTTCGCCATAGAAAATAAGAAGAAAGGAAAACTAGCATCCATTGGAGTGGGTAAACGTACCGTGACGACGCCTGAACAATGTAATAGACAAGCGGATAAGTGATACCCATCGCAATGAAAGTGATAGCTAGAATCGGGTCTCTACCGTATAACAGGGTTACGCCGATGAACGCACCCAAAGTGATTGCTGCGAATGCAATCACTTGGATAGGGCGCTTCATTTTTGGGAACCAAAAATAGAACACTCGCCGCAATGTGAGACCGAGGAAAGCGCGAGGATGATCGGAAATCCACTGTGATGCTTGCGTGCGTTTTTGGCGATTGTATTTGATTTCACCATAGGCCATGAGCTCGCGACGTTCCGTTACATTCGCGCGCGGGTGGTAGCGCTCCATTGCCACAGTGTTGTCACCCCAGTTGGGCACCGCCAAGTCATTGTTGCTGACGTTGAGCTCTATTCCAAAGTTAGAGCGAGTCCAGACGAGTGAGCCTAGGGTCAAATAATTGCGAATCGCCCATGGTGAGAGGACAACCAGGATGGTTAGAGCAGCGGTAATCGGAAAGACAAGCCGAATGGCGCCAAGCCGGCGGTCAACAACAAAGGGTACGAGGGCAAGCAGTCCGCATATCACAGCCGCCAAAGAAGCTGATGTCAAAATAGCAACACCGCTAATAGTTCCGAGTAGTAAAGCGCCTTTTGCGGAGGGAGGATGTGTTCGCAAGCATCGCACGTAAGTCAAGAATACCAACGCACACATCAAGCCAGTTGCCGCGGTCTCGAAGTCACCTTTGGTTTCCGGAGCACGATTGATCGGCAGTAGTGCTCCCGCAGTTCCTGCCAGAACTCCAACAGTTTTCCCGATTCTGCAGACGACGGCGATCGACGGCATCAAGGCCCACACCCCGGAAGCCAATGCACAGCTGAGAATCTCCTGGGCGATCTCGCCCCTTACGCCAGTGCCGAAGAGGCGATAGACCATACTGAGGAGATATGGATATAGGGGTGAAGCATGGGCCGTGGGGCCAGTGAGGGCGCCATAGGCATCTGCGAAATGACCGGTCTTGGCCAATGCCGTAGCAATCGCCACAACCTCGCTGGGATCAGGACTTAGGTAGCTTCTAGTGAGCCAAAGGAGGGCAAGACGTACGGTCAGCGCAAGAATGCCGATGGCGATGCCTACGCGGAGAACGGCAGGACCCGCAGCAGAATGAGGAATATCTGATTGCTCGTTCTCTGTAAGAATCTTACTTGTCAAGTCCAACCCGAGACGTGTGATTCCGTACCCACCCTACGGAGCCTCCTGCCGCATGCCGTCGGGCTCCGTAGGCCCAAGCATTTCGTTGCGCCTAAGTCCTTCAGGATGGGGCATGTGATCAGTAATGAAAGGGCTGTTTCGAAGGAGATTCGGCACTGGGATGAGCCTTTCCAGCGCGCTAAGGTCAAAAACATCAAAATAGCGCGTCAACAGTAGAACAAACCCGTGAATGATCACGATAGTCGCACCTGTGATGACGACGCCCGGCCAACGGAAGTGGGCCAGCGGAAGTACTATACGCGCCAAAAGTACTAATAGTCCGATCGATAAAATCGGTTTGACGTAGATTCTAGCCAGCTTGATCCTCGGATAGCCTGTCCGCTGGTGAAAAACGTTGATAAGGTACGCCGAGGCAGTCAACACAGATATGCTGGTCCCATACAATGCGCCGGTAAAGCCAAACATCGCAATTAATACCGAGCTGATGCTTAATGTGCCAACCATCCCCAAGATGGCAAATTTCACAGTAGGCCGCAAATCGCCCCTTCCGATTAGAATCAGCAAAGCAGGCCCGCAACCTAAATTTGCGATCTGAACTCCAGTCAACACCATCAACGCGCGCGTAGTGCCAGTAAACCCAGGCCCCAACCAAAGCTCAACGAAACGGTGTGCCAGCAACAGCACAACACCGATGAGGGCGCACCCAATACAGGCAAGATACTTATGAGTGCGATAGTAAAGTTCGCGAGTCCGGACGTCATCTCGCCGAGCGTCAAGCTCGGCTGCAGCCGGCATGAGCGGCACAACTAATAGCGCGGGTGCATTGCGAATCTTCTGAGCCAAGTCATTAGCGATATCGTACCAGCCCGCCGGTGTCAGACCGACGAAATGTGCAAGTAGCAACTTCTCCGTATGGATGTAGACGGCGGTCGCTATCTGGGCAACATACATCTGCGCACTAAACGAGGATAACTCTCTAATATCCGTGAGGCGGACCGACCGCGGCCTGATCCGAAGCTGTGGTAGCAATAGCCACGCTGTGCTTACCCCCATAACGAACATGGTGGCGGATGTCACCACCAGTGCTCCTACCAAGCCGTTAATGCCCCATCCTAGCGAGACGAAAAGGGCCGCACAGATTGCAGTGAGGACGCTGCTCGAAGTCCAGAACATATTCACCAAGTCTAGACGCTGCAAGCCGGAAAGGATTGACATGAAAGGAGTAGAGATGAGGTTCAGGGCAATCGCAAAGGTAAGAAGGTGAAGCGCGTGCTGAAAGTGTGAAGGCTCGGATGTGGCGTGGCGAAAAAAGAGGGACAAGATAATGCGATTTCCCACATTCACAAGCATGACCCAAACAAGTGCTATGGTAAGGAAAATTAGAATGCCTGCATTAACCACCCTGTTTAATTTCGGGTAGTCTGCCCGCGTGAAGTGCTCTGATACGTGCTTAGTAAGCGTGCCTGGGAACCCAAGGTCTGCGAACGTGGTGAGACTATTGATCGACAAGAGAATAGCCCAAGCTCCAACTCCAGCAATTCCTATATGTCGAATCAAGAATGGCGTGAGAAGGAACGGAACAGGGGCTGTGACAAGCAGTCTTAAAAAGCCGGCCGCGGTGTTCCGGACAACTTTAGTCCCGATCCCTTTTCGCGGAGGTATTGTTGATTGGAACGAGGGAGCGGTTAATGACATGGAAAATAAGTCGATCCGATCGTGTCTAGCGAAGTAGTTTAGCTTTCGTTGACGATGACGGTAATATCAAGGACTTGTGAGTAAGATCCTCCCGTAGCACTTATAATAAGCTTATATTTCTGCTCCTGCGGGAAGATCGAAGGAGATGAATGGGGAGTACCACAGGCGGCAATCCCAATAACAAGGAGGATCATACACAAGGTCAGCAGCGGCTTATAAAGCCGTTGGCGCGATCTCAACGACAGGTAGGGTATTAGGAGACCAAAGGCGCAGGCATTGGCCGACAGGGCGACAAGAGATGCCTGGGATCTATCAGTTCGTGTTGCTGTGGGAACGGGTGCGCTTAGGCTGGTTACTTCAAGGGAGACATCGATGGGCGACGAATCATTTGCTGTGACGACATGGGGCGAAACGGAGCAGGAGATGGCACCCGTCGCCTCGGAGCAACGAAGAGCAATGTTTCCGGAGAAGCCTCCCAGAGGTGTGAGGGATAAGTTTGTTGTGGACGTTGTTCCCGGGAGCAGGTTTAGCGCGCTCTCTGATGAGGAGAGTGTGAACGCTCGGTTGCCGCTCGAGGGAGAGCTCCACTGGGAAACCGGAACCCATGAGGGAGTGTTGCCGGCGTCTGTAACCACAAAAGTTATTGAGCCGTTAACGGTGATTTGCTGGGCTCCGAGCAGGGTTATATTCCCGCCGGAACCGAAACTGACAGGTCCGTTCACGGTGTAAAACGTGGTAGTTTCGCCGGGGCCCAGACTCGATTTGATGGTTGTTATTGGGGTAGAAGAGGTATTCAACGAGATGACATGAGCGCCGCCGATGTTAATGGCAGCCGCGGGCGTAATTGTATGAGCTATGCCTTGGGTTAAGGGCAGATCTGTGTTTCCGAAGTATACGTTGTCCTCATATGTGACGTTTGCTCCGTCCTTGACGCGAACGGCGATATCAACCGGATTCATAATGTGATTATGAATGAAGCGAATTCCTAGAGCGGAGTTTGTCTCAACATTCAAAAGATATCCGTTGCCATTGTTGGTGCCCACGTTCTGGAAGCCCGCGCCTGATATCGTGAGGCCAACCACCCCGACGCCAAGATCCCCGGTTACAAGATAGACACCCCATACATTTTCGTGGTGAGGATGGTCAAAGTTTATGTGCCAACCCCCATCTATTTGAACTGCTGTTGCGGCGCCTTCGGAGGTCAATCCAAGGAAGTTTATGTCGATGGGCATAGCCCAGGAATTACCGGGACGGCGTCCAACAAAGATGTTAGTTCCATCACCGATCCCAGGTCCTTCGAACTCGCAATCATTAAAATGAAGGTTGTATGCGGCTCCCTCAACCTTGAGAGCATTCCCTCCTCCCTTCATCCGCCACACCACTACGCGGTCAAACTCACTAAATTGGGTCATGCCGCTGAAGTCGGCGTTGGTACCCTTGATATGCAGGCCAATGCCTGCAAAGCCACCGATATTAAGGTCGCGGAACTCGGAAAACCACATACCGGAATTGTAGTTTTGACTCGAGTCCAGAAATATTCCATCTTCCGATGTGTTGCCCGGAGATCCCATTATATTAAGCCCCGACAACAAAACATGTTGGGCGGCGCCGTTTTGCGATTGCACAATAACAATAGGTGGATTGTTTCCATTCGTGGACTGCAAGGTAGTGGCCCTGGCTCCCATGCCAATGATCTTCAGGCTTGACCGCAACGTTATCTGTGTCACATTGTACGTGTAGGGACCAAGATATAAAGTCACGGACTTGGTGCCGGGATCAATAGTGCCCAGATTGAGATTTACGTTGGGAGAGTACGCGTATATGACACAACCCGAGGCAGGACAGGCTTTGACGGCGTCAGGAACACCATTCGGAAATTGATCAGCAAAGAGAATATTGGCGAGGTTCTGCATTCCGATCATCCCGTTCGATTCGGAAATCTGGGAAGGCACGATCGACGTTGGAGAGTCGAACTTTGGGATAGCATTGATCCCGCCCCCTACCGTCGTCACCGGCGACTCGGTCGTCGCTGCTCGTGATTTGCCAGAGGAACCAGCGCTCCCCGGCAGGCCAGAAGCAGAGGCTGAGATTGCCCCGTTGATTGTCTGGGAGGCGGTTGGTGCTTTCAGAAAAGCAGAGGCCGGAAGGCCCTGGAGTGTTTCTGCATCCTTAGCTTTGAATGCGTAGGGCACGCTGACCAAAGGAATCCGGGCATGTTCCTGTTCACCTTGGAACTGGGGCCAGACGCCAAGCCACTTGGAGTCTGGTGAATTGAAGATGTCGACCGGAAGACCATCAGGATTGGTCATTCCCAGGAGAATTGCGTACCGCCCTTCTGAATCGAGAACGACATTCTGAGTTTCCTGCCAGAGCGCAGTTCCTCCGATCGATTGATCATAAATTGAGAATGTTATTCCCGCGATGCCGGTGCGCGGAACTCCCGTAGCATCGATCAATGCTCCGGTGAAGCGCACTAGTCTGGGCACTGACGAACAGTTAACGGCACTCTCTGGGCAGGGCGTCTGGGCGAGTACGCACACTGATGTCAAAAGAGCAACGAAGAGAATTTTCATTGTGAAAACCCGCGTATTTTGATGACAATTCAATGAAAAAAGCAATCCGGCTACTCTGCTCAAATGGAGAAAATCGTGAGATCTCGTCCAGACCGTCATGCGGACCTGGTAACGGTGGCTCCGGAAAGATAGGAGTCCAATCCAACCAACCAATGTCGCATTTGATTCAAACCTCGCGCTTTCAAAGCCTGGTTTTCCAGAACGGAATATCTCGGACGAGGTGTCTTGGCAGGAAAGTCGGAACTGTTGGCGGCCTTTAGCTCTACTTTAGTATCCGTGATGCGAAATATCTCGGCCGCGAAGTCGTACCAGGAACAACTTCCTTCAGCACTCGCGTGGTACAAACCATATGCCTCGCTAGGTACCAGCGATACGATTTGCCGCGCCAAATCCTCTGTGAAGGTGGGTGTTACTTGCTCATCTCTTACCACCTTCACAGCACCTTTTTCGCGAGCCAGCGTCAGCATTAATTGAACAAAATTTCGGCCATTTTTCCCTCGACAGGGACTTGTACCGTAGAGCCCCGACGTGCGCAAAATGTAATGCCGCGGAGCCAAAGTTCGGACGAAATTCTCTCCCGCCAGCTTGCTATTGCCGTAAACGTTTAGCGGGAGGGCTAGGTCCGATTCCACGTAAGGTAGGCACTTCGCTCCATCGAAGACGTAGTCGGTACTGATGTGAAAGAGGATGGCTCCGATTTCCGAGCAACTCTTGGCCAAATTGCGGGGCCCGATCGTATTGATTGCGAATGCCGTTGCCGGATCCTGTTCGCAGACATCGACATGGTGAAAGGCGGCCGTATTTACCACTACATCGGGCCGGGAGGCGGCCAGCGTCTGGGTAACAGAATCGGCGGATTCAATATGAATTTCAGAGTGTGCGAGTGCGTCTACTTCGTAACCGGAGTTGCGAAATTCTCTGCAAACGTCGGTTCCTAATTGGCCCGTCGCTCCTATGACCGTAACTCGCATCACGCAACACTCGACACGAGAACTTTCGGTCGCTCTTGTTTGCCGGAATCCAGGAGTCGGAAAGTTTCGATGTTGTAATAGAGGGGATTGCTCCAGTCGGAGAATTTATCCATGTTTTCCACCAGATTGCGGACGATGCAGCGGACATCGTGACGCGGATGGAAACTGAGCACATTGCGAGCTTTCTCAACGCTGACCTTGTAGTTTCGTACATCCTTATTGTGCTTGATGTTCAGCCGAACGGGGATTCCGAGCTGGTTTTCCACCTCGCTCTGGACTTGGTCAGCCACTTCGCCCACGGTGTAGTTGCTCGAGGCAACATTGAAGATTCCAGAGATCCTCTCGGACGCTTCGATTGAGCGAATGTAGGCGGAAACGGCGTCCTCTATGCTAATGATTGGCCTCCAAATGGCAGGGTTGTTCACGGTAATTTCTCGCGATTGAACCGCGCACTTGAACATCGTATTGATGATCAGATCGAGCCGCATGCGCGGGCTGTAACCGGAAACGGTGCCTTTTCGGAGTGAGATCACAGAAAAGCTACTATCAGCAAGGTTCATCACCGCCTGTTCTCCTTGCAGCTTCGAGATACCGTAGGGATAGCTGGAAGCGACAGGGCGCGTTTCGTCAAACAGCTCGTCTTCGGTGTAGCCATACACGGAACACGAACTCGCGTAGACGTAGCGCTTCACACCTGCTTTCTTGGCAATGTATGCCAGAAACGCCGGCATGGCTGCATTGAAGACAAAATTCTTGCTCGGTGAGTACTCGGCCATCGGATCGTTAGAAAGGCCGGCCAAGAAGACGACTTGATCGTAGCCTGAGAGATCTTCCACGCATAGATCAAAGATGTCTTTGTGAAGTATCCCAGTTTCGTCGGGCAGGTGGTTACCGAACCAAAACAAATCCACAACATCAATTGCGTATCCCCGCTCCAGGAGTTTTGGTATCAATGCAGAGCCAAGGTAACCGGCGCCACCCGCAACTAGCAATTTCATAGGTCTATGTCCTCTTGCTGGCTAAATTTGAAAACGATTTTGCGCTCGAACGATGTTTGAACATCAGATTCCATCAGACAAATAGAACAAATCGGGTGTATCGCTGGGAATGTCACATCCACTCTAGTTCTTAGCATCTGCGCTGGTAGTATGCAGCAAAGCGTCTAGGCGCAAATGCGACGTACATGCAAGGCGCACTCTCAGTGCGAACGCAGCATGATCGTCGTGGCTGCAATGGTGGCAACCGGGCTTCTGAACTGGTCGGGGAAGGGTTCAGAGAAGATCCTTGAGTCGCCGTCGAACACGCAATCCTAGGCTATTGGCAGAGTCCCGTCAAGACGAAGGAGCCTAGTTTGCCATTCGTCAAATCGTTGCGCAGCGCCAGCGCACGGTTTCGCAAGATGACGATCTATCAATTACAAACCTGATGATAAACCTTGATCGTCTCACGAGCTTTGCGCTCCTCGGTGAACTCACTTGCCCGGCGAAGCCCGCGCTCTTTGAGCAAGAGGGCGAATCTCTGGTCGGAAAGGACCTTCTCCATTGCACCTGCGATCGACGAGATCGAATACGGATCGGCCAGCTCTGCAGCCGTGCACGAAACTTCTTCCAGCGAGGAACCTTTTGAGGTCACGACCGGAACTCCACACGCCATCGCTTCAATCACGGGAATTCCGAAGCCTTCGCAGATTGATGGATACGCGAAAAGATCCGATGCATTGTAAAACAGCGGCAAATGCTCATATGGAACGTAGCCGACAAACCGCACCTTGGAGCCTAAAGATAAAGCCTGCACTTTGTCGCGAACCCTATCGGCCTTCCAGTCCTGTTTCCCGACAATTACGAGTTCGTGGGGAAAACCTTTGGCCGTCAGAATCGCCAAGGCTTCCACTAATCTTTCGAGATTCTTTCGGGCATTGATTCTGCCCACATACAGAATGAACGGGAATTGAATGCCGTACTCTCTGTCGAGAGTCTCTCGACAACGCTCGCGGTCCATCTCCCGAAACTCTTGACGGGGTGCTTCATAGATGACACTGATGCGGTCGGGATTGATGCGATAACGCTCAACGATGTCGTTCTTTGACGCTTCAGAAACTGTAATGATGTGATCAGAACGTCGAGCCGACCAGGGGAACAATAGACCGAATTTCTTTCTTTCTCCAGTGCTGAAGAACTCTGGATAACTCTCGAACAGAATATCGGCGATAGTCGTTACAGAGCGAGAATTGCAAAGCGGCGGCAGAATATACTGCGCATGGAAAACGTCGAGGTTTTCCCGGCGATATTCAATCGGAAACGCGAACGGGATCCGTAGGTACGGATTGGACGGCCATATGCGTTTTACGGAAAACCGGTCACAAGCAGGGATCTGCTTCTCACTCTTACGATGTGTAATGTAAATCACAAACTGGTCGCCGTTCGATGCATGGCAGGCGAGAGACCGAAGCAGTTGTAAGTAATAGCTTTCGTTTCCCGAGGACTTGCTTCCGAGGGTATGAGCGTCGATCCCGATCTTCATAACAATCGTAGAAAATCCACTTATGCGGGGCTCTCGACCTTGGCTGAGCAAGCCATGGTTCTGCTCGCTTTGGAGATGGGTTCATACATTCCCAAGCTGCGATCAAGAGCTGGCTTTTCGCCTCGGACCAGGCGGCCGAAATAGTCTTCGTATTGATCGGTAATATGGTCCCAAGAGTAGTGAGAAAGAATCCGGCCTGGCGCCTTCTCACGATAGCGGGCGGCTTCATTGGGATGTTGCTCGAGGCGACGTAAATTTTCAGCCAGGTCGGATGAATCGGAGAAAAGGATTCCGCAATCTGCGATGACTTCACGATTGAACGCGTTATCCAAAGCCAGAATGCAGTTGCCGTATCCCAGAGCTTTCAGGAGAGCTGGATTGGTCCCTCCCACACTGTGACCGTGAATATACCCGAAGCAATTACAGTGCAGTTCTTTGATGTGCTCACTATTATCCACGTGACCCAGGAATCGAACGCGCGGGTTGTTGGTGCGTTTCAGAGAGGCAACGAACTCGCTCCGGTAGTTGGCTCCCCCTGCAATGACAAGCAGTTTGTTTGTGTCGGCTTGCTCGAAGCCCTTGACAATCAAATCGGCATTGTTTTCCGGGACCAGGCGGCTGGCGATCAGGTAGTACTGAAATGGTTCCAACCCGTATTGCTTCAATACACCGGGATCGGTGGAGCTTTCAAGGTTGCCACCATATGCGATTGAAACCGACCTCGTTCCAAACTCTTCAAGGTATATCTGTTGCATGGCGACAGCGTCCGTGATTACGCTGTCAGGACAGATTTTCCCCGCAAGCCGGGCATTCAGATAGAAATATTGTTGTCCCAACTGGCTCCATTTGGAGCGCTTCCATTCCACTCCGTCCACATTGATAGCAACCTTTTTTCCGAAAAGCCGAGGCACGACGCAGTGCAGGGAATTCGCAACATTAGTTACCAGCATAACGTCCACGTTGCGAAAGAGAACATCCAGAACGCAAAACAGGGTATGACTTGGAGTGCTTAAGTTCTTGGTCTCGATACTAGGAAGGTAAATGAGACGGACGCCTTTGTAGGTAGCTGGACGCTGGGAAAACAGACTTCTGCGGCAATACACAATGACATCATGTCCCCGCGCTGCAAGGCGAGGTGCGAGCTCACCGAAGAAAGTTTCGGTTCCGCTGTAGGTGTGCGGAATTCCTCTAGCGCCAAACAGCGCAATGCGCAAAACCCACCTCCTCAAGTCTCAGCACTGTGCACCTTCGACCCAAAATCTGAAGACGAACCATTATTCTGTAAATGAGTCCTCCAGTTGGCCGTCCGCCTTCGGTTGAGATTGATCGTCTGACGATTGCTGGCGCTTCTTGATCACGCGGGCCGGGATTCCGGCGGCAATGGAATAAGGGGGAATGTCCTTCGTAACAACGGCTCCAGCAGCGATAACGCACCCAGTACCCACGTGTACACCGTCCAGAAATGTCACATTCGAACCAACCCAACAATCGTCGTCAATGACAATACCCTCGGCAGTTCGCCCCTGCTCCCTTATGGGATGGTCCAGAGATTCAAAGTTATGATTTTCTGCATGAAAGCTAACATGCTGACCCATGATGACACGATTGCCGATCCAGACTCCACCGCCGGCTCCAACGAAGGAGAAGGCATCGAGCGAAGACTGATTTCCCAAGTGTAGGCCTTTTCCCAAGTAGCTCAGCAGACTAGCCTTGATTATGCTGTAAGGCCCGATGGTGGAATTGTCCCCTATTTCGACTCCTTCCGTCGAGAGACCATCAATGATTACGCCCTTCTCGAGGGTGACCCCTCGACCGAAGCGGACCATTTTCGCATGGCGCAGACTGACGCCGGGGGCCATAAAGACGACTCCGATGCGTCCCTGCAACAGAAGAAGCTCGATGAAACCGCGTACCAGCCAGCAAAACCGTCTTAAGCAAACAACAACCAGAGCGCCCGGTGGAATGCCGGTCTCCACGTTGTAGTCTGACTTCTTGATTTTACGTACCAGCCTTGCCACTACTTGTGAAAGCATGTGCTGAATCTCGAGCTGCCGGCGTCGCAACGGCTGCTTCTCTACTCCGCGCGATCGCGGCGGGCAAAACGGACAAACCCGGCTGCAGAAGCATCTGCCAAAACGCAAACACTCCATGAAGAATCGAAAAACACGACTTAAAGTCACCCCGTCCGATGTTCAACAACAACAATTTCGGGACGTAATAGAAAAGGAATATCGGCCAGAAGGTAAACCAATGATAAACACGGGCGTGCTTGTGCATGACCCAGAGGAGATTTCGGATGAGGGTAAATGTTCGGACATGTTCTCCCACGTTCCGGCGGTAATCAATTCCTTCGCGGTGCCAAAGTTTTGCGCTGGGGAGGTATCGCAATCTGTAACCTGCTTGACGCATCCTGAGCGACAGATCCAGGTCTTCGCCATTTCCAAAAAACTGCTCGTCGAAGAGGCCGATTTTCCTAAGCGCATCGCATCGCAGAAGCATGGCGCAACCTGTAGCCCAATCAATGTCGCAGACCCGATCATGTCTACCGGTATCCTTCTGCCGAAGGTCGATGTGTTTAGCCAGTCCGATCCATGGGCTATAGGTTCCGCCGACCCACCAGATGGCGTCGGGTGGTGTGAAATAGTAAATCTTTGGCGAAACAACTGCGATTTGCAAAGCATTTTCGGCCTGGGTGACAAGCTCTCGCAGTAAGAACTGATCGACCAGAGTGTCGTTGTTCAGGAGGAATACATAGTCCGCGTTTTCTTCAAGGGCACGACGCAATCCGATGTTGCACCCGGCGGCAAATCCCAGATTGTAGGGGTTCGCAATGATATCGACTTCAGGAAAGGATTCTCTCAAGAATTTTTCCGAACCATCGGATGAACCATTGTCAACTACAAGAATTCGAAAATTCGACTCCTGCATGGCCAGCAGGCTGCGCAAGCAGTCGGCTGTCATGTCCCGACTGTTCCAATTCAAAACGACGACTCGTACCAACGGTTTACGTGACATTTCGGAAACGATTTTTCAATTATGAAGTCGCTGCTCGACTACATGTTCGTCCGCTTGCTTGACCTCAGGATACTCAGTCATCAAGTGGACCCAATCAACACCTGGAGAAAGTGAGTGCACATCCAAGTGAGTAGCGATACCGGGGATTGGTACCCACAGTTTAAGTTTCTTACCGAATAAGATTTGGCGCCAGCAGTAAAGCCACGCCTTAAGGATGATCTTCCATTCGAGCCGATTTCCAGCGAGGCTGCGCGCAAGAAAGAATGGATCGCGCACTCGTTGTTTGGTCAGACTCAACCAGATTGAGGCATCAAAATTTCCCCGAACGTAACTCCGGAATACGCTGCGGTACCTGGCGAGCGTCTCTTTGCGAGTCAAAAACGTCAGGCAGGTCGACGATGCAGTCCTCCAGTGATGTCCGCCGTAGGCTCTGATCCATTTTGGCGCCCGGTGCAAGGGCAGTTGATAACAATCCAAATGGTCAAATGCCGATAAGAAATGAACATCCGGTTCGGCTTTGAGGAACTCGACCATATGTGGGAATTGCTGTGGCAGATAGAAATAGTCATCCTCTGCGAAATAGACCACTTCGGAATCTGATTGATCAAGAAGTATATCGGCCTGCATTCCAAAAGTTCGCTGGTTTCCCGCGCCGTCCAATTTCACAATTACTAAATCTGAATCCTCAAAGTGTCTATGGAAGATCTCCTCATATTCTGGGGGACAGCCGTCAAGGATGGCCCACACTTTGACACGCAATCCATCCAGAGACTTTTTGAAAGATCGCAGGCAGGCTTCCGAAAGACGATATTTGTCATTGCCAAAAGGCAACTGTAGTGCCGGCTTAGAGACACGGGGATAGATGCGATAAGCCACGGCCAGGTCGTATTTGTCTCGGTGAGTCACTGGGCAGTGCTTTCCAGATGCTCACGGCGCTCCAACGTCACGCAGACTGCCGCCGCAAGGACACCGAAATGGATCCAAGTAAATGTCAGCATCGTTGCCTCGGTGGCTTGAAACGTAATTGCATAGAGTAAGAGCCCCATGGAGAGGGCGATGATCGACACTCGAGTAGGGTGATTCGCAATTTGAGCTGCTTTGTACGTCGATCTTGCAAGAGTGGCGAGAAACATCAAGAAAAAGCAAAGTCCTACAACTCCCGTGTCATGCAGGACGCGCAACGTCGTATTGCTGATCCAGCCACCACCCTCATCATCTGGGATGTCAATTCCAAGGTATTCCGAGCGGCTGTAAAGGAGTTGAAAACTTGCAGTGCCCGTTCCCAGGATTGGATTGGCCCAGACATGTTCAGCTGCAGCCTCCAGTTGAATCAGACGACCGACAGTCGTGTCATCCGTGGAAATGTCAGAAAGATCCAGCGAACTGAAGCGCTCCTCAATATAGTCGATCATGAAGGGACTCAGTGCCGCAAATAGCAACCCAAGAGCGATTGCAACCGGGATCAACCTGCGGATCTGCAGGTGACCTTTCTTTGCGGAAAGCCAAATCAAGACAAAAACCGGGATGGGCACCGCCAAAATGGCGGAACGGGCGAGGCTGAAAACGGCTGCAACTAGCCCGAATACTAGCCCCCACGCGTACCATGACCGCTTGCCTTGTTTACTGATCGAGAAAAAAGCAAGGCACATGATTGCGGTGGAAGCGGTATAAGCTCCAAATAGATTTGCCTCGAACTGGGTTCCATATGTTCCGGGTACTGAGCCGTATTGGCCGACTTCAATTCCCCAGGTTGTGCCCCAGACATGATTCGAAATGGAAGCGATCGTGCCATAAACAGCTTCTATAACTCCGATCCATAGCAGCGCGTGAACTGTTAGCCAGACCGAGTCGTGGTCGTTTACAAAGTAGCGCATCAAGAAGTAAGGAATCACTGCCAGTGCGCTAAGGCAGGCCCACCGGAGGGTCATCGATGGCTGAGGAGATGTAACCGCGGATGAAAAGAAATTCATTCCGACAAAGGCGATAAGCCAGTAGTCAAAACTCCTCAGGTGCAATTTGAGCGAGAGCTTCCCCCGTAAGAACTGAAACGCAATTGCCAGGATTGCGATTCCGGTGGCCAGGTGCTCCGGGCGCACATGAAGGCTCACTACCTTGAAGTCGACTCTCGACATCGCTGCCGCCACGGCGAGGACGATAACGCAACCGATCGGCCAGGCGAGAAAAATGAGAACTCCAACTGCAATTGCGCCGACCATGATGAGAACCGAGAGGCCCACTTGACTCAGGTCTTCGGTCGCAAACAGCCATGCCAGCGTCGCCAACTCTGCGATGAAAAGCGCGGACTTGGTGGCACGCTGAGCCAACGACAGGGTCATAACGGGGATAAGTCTAAACTCCGAGCAGAGAAACTATGCTCTTGAAATGCGGGACCTTATGGCCGTCAGTAAAAGTTCTGCGCCTACTGAACATGCTGCCGGAAACAGGCAACCACAGATCAAGGCTGATATTCGATTGGTTCCGGCATATCCGTATCCGCGTTGAGCATCCAGAAGTGTCTGGCCTTATAATAGCTGACCAATTGCCGGTTTGTTTCAGGCCCAAGATCGCGAGCCCAGACAATCTTCTGCCCGTCAATATCAGCTAGGTTGTAAACCCATTCAAAGCTAACGTCATGGTCCGGCGAATAGTGCACAAAGACGACATGCATCCCGTCGCGGTTCGAAAGCTCGTGCTCAACGTGTGCACGTCGCACTTTGAAAGGGAAGGGATCTTTCACCTCTCGCCAAACGCGATAAGCGTTTGTGCCGATGCTTGCGCAAAGGAGCGCTCCGATTAGACATGCCTTGAGTAGCATGCCCCTCTCCGAATCTCGCCAGCGTAGTTCACCGCATAGTGATAAAAGCCGGAAAATCAGGACGATGACAACGGAGGTTACTCCCACCATATAGTGCGCAAAAGTAAACGTCTCTAGGAGGATGGGGACCGAGGATATTGCCAAGAGAGACCATAATGCTTTGACCTCACGATCGGCCCAGAAGAGTATGGACAAGATGCAAATCACGACGACCGCCACGATTAATTGGACCGCTTTCAGCAATTCCTTCGGCTCGGGCGGAGTGATAAGCCTTTGAAGCCGGCTCCCTCGGAGCCTTCCAAGCATGAGATCGCGTCGTTCCAGATATTCATTGAATTCCCAGTCTTTGTGGTACTTCTGCACAATGGGATTGGCATCCAGGGTTGGGACTTGCGGATGTTGAAACCATAGAACCGGCTCGTAGTTATATTGCTTCTGATGTAGCTGGTAGGGCAGCAAGCTGTACTGTCCCGTTACGCGATGGTCGTAGTAGGCCTGGAATCCGAGAGTGGCGACCGCGCAGCCGAGTAATACAGCTATGAAGGACCGGATGTGACCCGCATCCCAACGAATCTTTTCTTTGATTTTTCCATGAACCACATCGAAGAGCAACAGTAATCCTGCTGCTAAGACCAGGAATGCTCCCTCAAACGGGCGCGTAAACCAGAGGAGGATAGCTCCCGCAGCGAGGTGCCATGGCGTGCAGAGGCGTTTTTCGTTCCTCATCCTCCCCAGACTTCCCACAACCAGCGCCGCACCGGTGCAACCAACAAAGCCGCCCCAATAAGAGTCAAGCCAGTAATTGCCACTTCCGAATGCGACAGCAACAATCAGCCCTCCCAAGAGCGCCATTTCCGAAGACATCCACGCGCGAAGCATCCAAACGACGGCCGCGACGAAGACAAAGCAAGCAAGCACCGAGCCAAAAAACGGGTGACCGAAAAGCCGTTCTCCTATCGCCAGGAAAAAAGCCTGCCCGGGTGGATATTTTGAGGCGTAGGTCGGGATCGAGATTACATGGATTGTTTCGAAGAATTTCCATAAAGGATGCGTCGGATTGGTTAGTCTTCCGCGGCTGAGAGTGTCGGCGCCGAGCAGATAGCTGAATTCGTCATGCGTCGCGGGATAAGGAATGTGCACCCATGGCAATAACACAAGGCGCACAGCGACCGCCATAGAACCTGGTAAGAATATGCTCCAACGTCTGGCTGCAATGCGATTCAACGGGAACAGCGCCCTCAAGGCGTCACTCCTGGACTAACTCCGGTTCTTCCACTGCTTCTGCGGATCGCTCCGGAGCAATCTGTAGATGCCGCTCAGGGTTCTGACCCCAATAACCGTATCTCCAAAGGAAGGGCGCTGTGATGCCCGAAACCAGAGCTCGGCTCCCCCTCGTGAGCTCCCCACTTCGGTTTGAAATCTTGATTGGTCCATGCTCAAGTTTATCTGGGTTGCTACCTAAAATGTGCTGGGTTCCAAATTGTACGGATCCCGAGGCCACCGAGAGGGAGTCCGGAGAGCCAAACTTGTATCCGAAATCAGCAGCGATTTGCAGCGTGGAGCCTTTTGGATCCTTCACCAGATCTTCATATCTCAAGGTCCGCCATCTCGGAGCTTTGGTCAGGAAGTACTCGCAACCGATTGTGGCCAAGAGCCACCGTTTCGTTGCCCGTAGTGGGGAGGCCGAAGGTATCCATCCTTTGGGTCGGCGATGACTTGCTATGACACCGCGCGGATCACGCACGAGATAGAGGACGTCCAAATCAATATTCGGAACTCGCAGCAGAAATCGTCCGTAAAGGCCGTTCTTGGACGAATCGACAATTACGTCTGCCCCACTGCGTTTGGCGATCGTATCGTAGAAATTCCCCGCTAACTCCATCAATTCGTTGGCCTGCTTGGGATGTCGACGCAGGTGTGAGTCGAAGAACGGTATTCGATGTAATCGCAACCAGGGTAAGGCAAAGGGAACTCCTTCCGGGGGTCGAAGCACGTCACGCCAGAAGGGGCATTCTTTCACAAGCATTCCACAGCCACACGGGACATGGCTGTTGACGTTTCCTCCAAAAAAGTGAAGAAGACCTTCTCCTATGGGGAAAAATCCTGGCAAACCCCCGAGCAGGCGGGCTAGCAGTGTACTGCCACTTCTATTAGAGCCGGCAATGTACAACACCCTCGTTCGGCGCATTTTCCGTGGGGAGCACCTTCCTCATTTCCGATGTGCACACTCACATCATCCATGGTGTTGTTTGACGCGAAATTCGACAACTTGCCCTCAACGATCAGTCTCGTTTCGTCTGTGTGTGTGACCTAATTTGGCCGGAGGTTTGATCGTTTCCGCGTCGAGACACTCCGTTACCGAACCGAGCAATGAAGTGCTAGTTCAGATAGGAAAGGTGTAACGAGTGAGTTGTTTACGACGATTGAAAGACCAAGCGCACCAGCAAAACCCGAGCCTCGAAACATTCTAACCGAACTTGTCAAGATCCTCACGAAAACGACAACCACCGCTACGATTCCGGAGGGAACTGCTCTATTCGGCTCTTTCTGAACTTTTGCCACCGCAATAGTCCGGCAATTCGTCGTATGGTCCGAGACACGGACCTGCCTACACTTTGGATCAGGAGCTTGGCAGGATCGTCGTAGCTGATGCGTTGCCAACGGTCTTTCGCGAAGATTGACAATGCTGCAAACAACACAGAAATCAAAGTTGCGCTCAACATCAAGATCAATCTGGGTGGGAACGATTTTTTTTCCGGCAGATTGGCGGCATCCACAACATTCAAAACTGTCGACTCGCGAGCTTCCTCCATCCGAGCCAGTTCGTACTGGGTTGTCAGCAATTGAAAAACGAGTTCCTCGACCTTGACTTCACGGTATAAGTTTGCCCACTGCACGCCCAATATTGGCAACTGCCGGATCGGAGGATAAAGCTCAACATCCGTAGAATCAGAGGGCTTGGCACCTTCCTTCGATGGCAGCCCTCCCATTTGCTGCAGTTTGCGTTGTAACTCCGCAACCCGCGCCTGCGCAGAGCGTACCCGGACATTGTTGGGGGTATAGACCTCCTGCAAACCTTCCAGTTCCGACTGCGCGGCAATGACCTGCGCCTCCAGCATTGCACTGGACTCCACCATGGCGCGCGTTTGCTCGGGCACGTCCAACGTGGCATTCTTGCTCGCGTACTGGCTGAAATTGGTTTCCGCCGTCTCGAGATCTTTTTTCACCTGTTCGAGTCTCCGCTCAAGAAACTGACGTTGTTGGGCTGCTGAAGAGGTAGTTACATGGGACAGCAGATTATTCAGCTCTTCGATGTAGCCGGTTGCGAGACTCCGCGCCCGCTCACGGTCGTGATCCGTTACCGTGAGTGTGATCACTGAACTCTTGCGATCCAGTTCAATGTCCGTTCGCTTGTCGAGGGCCTTCTGTGCGGCCTCAATGGATCTCGAATGGTAAACCTTCATTAAGCCAAAACGCCGCACCAGGTTTTCTTGAACCGTACGGCTGCGAAGAAGAGCCGTATACATTGCCCCGGTATTTTTCGTGCCGAAGGCTTGACTGGCCAAGTCGAGCAAGCCGGAAGATGACGAGGAACTGCTCGTGAGGCCCGCCAGGGCAGACAGAGCTCCACCCGTGTGCGGAATCAGATCAGACGGCAAGACGCTTGTCGTGGATTCAAAACTGTTCGGAATCAGGAACACCAGCACCGTGCTCACGAGTAGTGTCCGAAGAGCAACCTTGGCCAGAAACCGTCGCCGCTCCCAAATGGTCCACAGGATCCATATCTTGCCTACCTTTGGGGTAGAGGAGGACCGAACCTCTTGGACGCTGTGGGGAAGGGTCTCCAGAATTTTTCCGGTCATCATGGCCTCTGGGAAAATGCCTCAGACTCCCCGCATCGCAAAAACTGACGTATGTAACAAAATTGCCAAGTCCATAAAGAAATTACGATGTTGCAGGTAATAGAGGTCGTACTCGACATTCTCATGAATAAGATATGCACGATCACCACTCAGCTGCCACAGACCAGTGATACCGGGTTTCACGTCAAGCCGTTGCCGCTCTCGGTCAGAATATTGTTCCACGATAAAAGGCATTTCTGGACGAGGACCCACCAGGGACATATGACCGAGAAGCACGTTCAAAAGCTGAGGGAGTTCATCCAGGCTAGTTCTGCGCAGAAATTTTCCAATTCGCGTGATCCGCGGATCGGTTGAGCTGTTGGGCGAGTAATCGTACGGCGAGGCGTCCGTATGCATCGTGCGGAACTTGAACATGCTGAATCGCTGCCCGTTTAGTCCGACACGCTGCTGGCAGAACAAAATCGGACCCTTAGAGTCCAGCTTGATCGCCAGCGCCAGGAGCATATACAAAGGAGAGCCCACGACCGTGAGTGCCAGTGCGCCCAAGAAATCGCACGCTCTCTTGCAAAGCTCGTAACCAAAACGGGGAAGCGGTTTGCCCAATGATGCCAGCAAGATTCCATCCAAGTCCCGGTAGTCAATCCAGGAATCCGAGGAAAACAGATGGCTTGCAACGAATGAGACTCGAACATTGGCGCCCAGACTTTCGTGGAGCGTGCTCACAAATCTGTCTCGCCCGATCGATGGAATGGCTACGACCACCAAGTCAACACCGTACGCGGCGATCAACTCTTTGTTTACTGGTCCAAGCACGACGGGTGCAGACCGCCGGCGTTCGTAGGACATTTCGAACAACGCGGTTCCTGCCTTGTCCGGGTCGTCATCCACAATAGCGACGGGCCGCAGGCCGAGTTTAGGTGAGCGCTTGAGTATGGAGTACACTCTGCGGCCAGTGGAACCTGCCCCGTATATAAGGACGTTCTCGATTCCATAGCCGCGCGAATGCAACATGTGCATTAGTAGGTAGGAAACGTTTTTTTGCAGGAACAACATTAAGGGAATTACGGCGAGAATCACCACCAACAGCCAGCGTGAAAACAGAATGTTTGTGAAAAAACTTGCGGCGAGCACCAAGAATGCCGCTTGAACCAGGACTCGCAACACCTGCTCGGTTTCCCGTACTCTGAGCAGACTGTTACCTCTGCGGTATGCGCCCACGCGGTCCAGCATTAGGACGAGAACGATCGCGAACAGCAGGCCAGAAACGGTTACCACTCTGAGGGGGTAGTAGACATGTTTCCCGATCCCCAAGTGGTTGTAAATCTCATAACCGAGCACTACTCCGAAAGTGATCGTGATGAGGTCTGCAAATGCCTCGCACAACAGCACAAATCGACGGAAGGTCGCTGCCACACGCAACCTTCCGGCAGGTCGTACCAAGTGCAAGTTCCAAGCCAAAGGTTCTTCGAGAAAAGCGCGTGAAGTTTGGCTCCGTTTTGCAGAGAGGGAAGGCATCTTGTCATTTCCAAGAGATTCGACTTTTGGCCTGGTTGACATCAGAATGCGTCAGTTTCGCGGAGTAACAACTTCAATTTTTTGAACGAACCACGAATTTTACACCGACTTCCATCAAACACGCGATAAATGCCTGCTACTTCCGAATTTGAAGGTGCGGATAGAAATTCATCTGGACAGACACAGTTTCGTTAGTTTGCCGCTGCGACGATATGACGGGGAATCTCCACTGTTCGTATTGGAACAGACCTGAGATCGATACTTGATTCCCGAGCATAAATTCGCCCTGTGCTGAGTAATCGGCAAGACGTCCACCCCCTAAGAAACCAGGAGAAACGGTCTGCAAGCGGTAGCTTGCCTGCAGTTTGTCGCGAGTTGAAAACCAATATGTTGCCCAGCCCTGTCCGCCGCGCCCTGCCCTGCCGATCCAACTACCCAACAGGTTTCCATCATTCACGTAGCCGGAGCGGTAGCGATCCAAATTGTAGTAAACCCAGCCGGGAACGAACTGGCCGGAGTGAGTTGTGCGGCTTATGTTGTATCCCTCAGCGCGCAATTCCAGTTTAGGAATTCGTGGCACTGCTGCCATATGGATGCCCGGATTGACGTTTGCGCGTGTCGAGCCAAGGGGCGAGATTTCATCCCAAGTCATTGCGTCCAAATACAGAGTCAACCAATTTCGGGCACCGGGGATTTTATAGGTGACATCCGCCGCCGAAAACCGCTTTCCGGGATTCTTGGACAAATCTTGCGGCGTGTGCGCGTAATACGTGCGGAAAAAATTGTCGAACGTGACGGGCAATCCGGGTCCGCCGAACATGGCCGTCATCCCCATCCCGAATTCCAGGTTCCGTGTCGGCTGGAAACTGATTTTCCCGCCTTGAATGAAGGGCTGGGGCGATATGTTTGGACCAACAACGTCAGGGTGCCCGGGATAGGACTGGCATGTAGACACCACGCAAAACTCCCAATGATGCCCTGATAATTGTCCAACAAAAAATTCGGCGCGAGACGGTCCCAGTAGACGCGAAAGCCCCGGAATTTCGTGCGGAGCTACTTCGTCAATCTTAATCATGGGAAAGGGAGCTGCGTTATTCGTCATCTGCAGCGAACCCGACTCTCCCGGTCCAAGCCAGACACTCTGTTTCCCGAAGGAGATCTGCAAATTATTGACGGTGACGGAAACATTGCTATCAAGTAAGGCAAAACGGTCTACAACCCCGCTACCATTGGCAAGGGGAGGCGTGAAATCCGCAGCAGCCGTTGCCTCTAGTACTGACGCCGTGTACGAGGGCATCGCAGGCGCGTGCTGATACTCTCCCCGGACATAAATCGACAATGGCCCGGCTTGTGCATCTGCCGTGAAACCTGTGATGTTGTTGAAGCCCTCCCAGTAGGGTCGACCGTAGTCGTTGATGATCGTTTGTCCAAAATGAATTCCGTCCCTCAAAGGCGCGCCCGAAATTCCCATTGTGCGTGTGTAGACGGATTCTAGCCGCACAGCTAGATTCGATGCACCGTCTAATCGTGCAATCTCTGGCTCGAATTCATTGGCTAACGTGGCAAAGATCGTGTTCGCCGTCCCTTGTCTTCCGCCGTCGGCGGGTTTATCCTGCGCTTCATCAAGTAGGCTGGCGCAGGCCATGCGTGTCCACGGCCGCATCCCAAGAATGTTCGACCGAATGTATCCCATGGCGATGAGCCGTTCCATCGCGGGGTATATCCAGCTGTCCAGGGGAATGTAAGGAGATCCCATAAAGGCGGGGTTTCGCTCCTTCCCGCCCTCTTCCTCCTCGAACAGGTTGCCCCATGCAGAACCTCCTAGAGTCTGGTCGTGGTGTGCACGGTAGACCTGCCGTCCGAAATACCAACCCAGCACGCTGCCGATGATTGCGTCGGAAGGGAAGTGCTGACGAGAGGTCACCCGCGTGAGTGTCACCGTGGAAGCCAGTCCGTAAGCTGCCATCTGACTCAACCAGCCCGGATACTCATGTGCCCAGACGCTGGCCACTGACCACGCAACCGCCGAGTGCTCGGACGGGAAAGATCCTCCTCCCGTGAAAAAGCTGCCGTGTTCGTTTCCCTGATAAGGCCTTGGCCTCTGCGTGATTCCTTTGAAGGCGTAAGCCACTCCTGTCGCATTGATGGCCGCCTCACCCGCGAGTAGACCCGTTTCGGACAAATGGTCGTTGTGGTTCATCGTTCCAAGAAGGTACGAAGCTCCGCCGAGAGCAATGAACGAGTACGTGCCGTAATCAGAAATCTTCTTGCTGGTGTCGATGTGGCTCAACGGAACCTGCTTCGATAACCAACTGTCGCTGGCAACAAACGCCGCCGTGACGCTGGCACCCGGAACAATCCATTTCAGATCTTTTTTCTGCCAGTGCAACGGACTTGTCCAGAACTGCTCTTGATCACCAACCACATGCTTGACGAAAGGCAATAGCAATCGATTCTCAGGATCTTCTCCTGGCTGTAGTTGCTCGTTCTCTGAGTTCGTTTCCTTCGTCCCAGAATCTCCTGTAGCGCTATCTTGCTGACGCTGAGGTGCCAAAGCGGCTGATGGCATGGGATTTGCGCTTTGGCACCAAGCTGGAGCCCCAATAAGCGATAGCGCGAATACGATAGGCAAACTCCACTGCTGGGCTGGTCTTCGAAACACGCTTGGCCCGATCAGAAATTCTTGGCCGCCGATATTGCGATGGCGACGGCTGATAGTATTTGGGCTGTTTGTACAGTATTCGTCCAAGCGCGGCTGATCGAGATCGTCTTCTCGGGAACGACCACCATGTCTCCGGGCTGCAGCGCCGCGCTGGTCGCGCCTCCGCTAAACAGGCCCCCTGACCCTCCAACTACAGAGCCATCAGCTCGAATGACGAAAACGGCTTTCTTGTTGGCTTGCTCGGTGGGACCACCAGCCTGTCGCAGATACCAGCCTGCGTCTTTCCCGGGCTTGAATGTCACGCCCGTCGGGTTGTAGACAGCGCCATCGACGAGGACTATACCGGGACGCTTGGGGATATAAAGTGTGTCGCCCGCCCGTACCTGGATATCAGCAGTGGTGTTCGCCCAGTGCTCGACTTTGTCGGAGACGTGAAGAACGAGGCGCCCCTCGGGCGGTGAATTCTGCAGCTTCTGCAGCGTGAGCTGAAACTGCTGGATCGCCGCATTTTTCGTCAATAGATCCTGCGGATTTTGTTCAGGGATTGCCTTGATATTAGCAGCCTCACCTTCGACTCGATTTAGCAGGTTCAGCCGGTTCTGCTGTTCCAGTTGCCGAATCTGTTCGCGTTCGAAAACGGAACCATAGGGATATGCTTGACGAGTAAAACCACCCGCGCGCTGGATGATGGAACTGAGACGCTCTCCAGGCTGTATGCCGTATGTTCCGGGATGAACGACTTCTCCCGTTACCGTGATCGTCGCACCGACATCCCTCCAGTTGGCGAGCTGCTGGACAGCGAGCACGTCGCCATCTCGCAGGCGCACGTCAGCGTCAGGTTCATTCGCCAATGCAGCAGCGAGGGGTACTGTGACATGGTCACTTACGATCTTCGAACCTTCGGCGAGTTCGTAACGAGTTAGGTCGGCCTTCTCCGTGTAGGCACCGCGCTTAAGTCCGCCGGCAAGTCGCACCAAACTGGCGGCCGTCATTCCATCTCCTAAGGCATATTTTCCTGGGCGGGCCACCTCTCCTTCCACAATCACTGTTGGTGGGTCGAGTTTGTTGCGGTCACGGTGGATGAAAACGCGATCCTTTGACTCGAGCAAGATATTGTCCTTGTCGTCTCCCGCCAGAGCCTTCGTCAGATCTACATTGATGACTTCCAACTTGCCGTCCTTGGTCTTCCGGAAGACCTGAGCGTCGCTAAGCAGGGCGTCAGGGGTCGTTCCGCCGGCGAGATACACAGCATCGCGCAGGTGAGCTGCGCCGTTGGTAAGATGATCACCCGGGTCCCGGACTTCACCGGTCACGCTGATTACCGGGGGATCCTCGAAATCAAACCTGCCAAAGACGCGGACGATATCAAATGGTTTCAGAACGAGATCCTGGTCTTTTCCCGCAAGTGCATCGCCCAGGTTGAATGCAAGCACTACAGGCGCATAATCAGGCTGCGATAAGCGGATAATCTCTGCGTGGCCAGTTGAGGGCTCAGGTAGCAAATCTTTGTAAGACGTGATCAGGTCGGTTACTTTCATGCCGTCGCGATAGGCAAACTTTCCCGGGCGAGAGACGTGTCCATCCAGATACACCGTCTTGTCCGCGTACGGCAGAATTGGGGTGATCTTGACCTTGTCTCCGTCCTGGATTTTGAAGTCCTCCAGGGCTTTGGCAACAGTCGCGTCATTATTCGTCTCGGGGATATCCAGCCGGAGCATGGTCCGCGACTCATGGCTCTGCACACGTTCAACATCGACGTGACGTAAAGTGCCCGTCGGCAGAACTCCACCTGCGAGTTCCAGAACCTCAGACAGATTGGCCTCGCCGTTCAACTCATAAACGGCGGGACGTCGCACCATGCCTTCAACCTTTACGCTTCCCTTGAGCGGGGGTACCTCAACGGTGTCGCCGGGCTGCAATCGCTGCAAATCTCCACGTATCCCATGAAGCAACATGTCGTAGTTGTCGACTTGCTGAATGAGTTGCTTGCCCCGGTAATGACGAATGGTCCGCAGCGAGCCTTGTGTCGTTGGCCCACCCGCAAGGTACAGAGCATTCAATGGAGTAGACAGTGAACTCACGTCGTAAGCGCCGGGACGCTCGACATCACCCACAACGTAAACGCGTACGGTACGGATTCGCGACAGAGAAACATCGGCTTCGACACCCCTAAATTGGCTGCGTAAGACTGTCTGCACGAGGTGTTGAACCTCGCCGAGATTGCGACCGGAAACTTCCACGCCTCCGACCTCAGGCAAAACAACTCGTCCTTCACGATCAACGACCCTTTGCAGCCGTTGCGATACTCCACCTGTGAGATTAATAGTCAGTCCATCGCCGGGCCCAACGACATAGTCCGGTCCCGCTGGCATGTCCATCGGCAAGTCATCAAAATTGCCGGTGCCGTTCCGAAAGACATCTTCCCCGAAGCGCTCCAGATGTGTTGATCGTCGCGAATACTGGGCGTACATGTCGTAGAGCGACGGCACATCGGCATAAGGATTAATCCGATGACGAAGTCGAGGTTGCTGCGGCATCTTCGGGTAGGTGAACGAAGGGTATTCAAGGGCTCTTTGACGCTCCAGACGAGCCTCGTCGGCACCGAATCCACTTTCGCCGTTTTGTTTGTTCATCAAAGAACCCAAGAGTGAAGCACCGGAGGAGCCCATCGAGGGCAGTGCACTTGCCAGATCCGATCCCGAAAGGGATGAGCCTATCCCTGTTCCGGTATCCTCTCCTCCCACTGAAGTTCCTCCGCTTCCTGATCCCCCTCCCATTCTTCCTTTCAAGCTCATGCCCATGCTCATCTGGCTGGTATTGAGAAGACTCGGAAGATCTTCCGGTTGAATCCCCGCCATCTGACTCTCGTCATTGTCGTTGCCGTAGTAGTCCCCAGGTTGCATTCCCGTCATTTGTAACTGGCGGCTGTTCGGGGCATAAGGAATTTGCTGCGGACCCTGGGATGGCACTTGCTGTGGCGATTCAGGTTGAGCGTACGGATACTGAGGATATTGTTGAATCGGAGGTTGCGACTGGCGATAGTTGGAGTTGGGATATTGTTGTTGTGGAAGCTGAGTGATCTGAGGCTGACCAATCTGCGACTGCGGCAATCCATAAGGAATCGCTGTGCCGAAGTCGCAGTCCTCATGTTCACTCCAAAACGTCTCTTCCTGGCTCTTGTCCGTTACAGGTGGACGAACTTGTTGCTGGGTTATGGATTCGCTTTCGATGACCTTCCGTTGCCGGCAAGGCCAAATCTGCGCCAATTCGTCGCGAGTAGGCTTGGCGCGGATGTAAGACCGATCCATGATTTCGTGGGTCGCGAGAAGCCGGATTTTCTGGTCTTCACGCAGTAAACGGAATAAGGCCTCGTCCGTAAGGTCGTCGGGTTCGAGAATCCGGCCCTGATCGTACGCGGCCCGTACGAGGGCCTTTTTTACCTGCAGCAACAGGCCCGGCTCTTTACGCAAAACTTCAAGGATCTTGTCTGCGGACAATGACACCAAGGCATCGGCTTCCTGCTCGGCGCGCGAGTTGGCCTGATCGATTGCCGTGCTCGGTGTGTACGTCAGCCCCGGTTTTTGCTGGCCCCAGGTGAGAGCGCAGGACGCAAGTAAGAATGCGAGCTGTGCAGGGATGAGAGTTGTGCGAGACAACGAATCGATGAGTTTGCGCATTATGCCTCTGTACTACTTCCCAGGCCACTTGTTTTCGAACATGCAGTAGCGTTCTGTATCGGTCCACTTTTGCTTCGTCCAGATAGAGCTCCGCCCCTTCACTTACAATGCTTAGTTGCACATAAATACTTTATTTTATTCAGCTTGCGGTCAATTTCAATTCGCGGTCGCATCATCTGCTTCGTTCGGGCGGCCAAACGCTCTGGTCCTCTTCCGCAGCGAAGAAAAAGTTACGGAACGCGTCTCACAGGGCTCGATGTCGGCCTCATCAACCTCGACAATGACCGATCGCATGATCAAAGCTAAGGAAAGGACGACACGGCACTTATCTTTTCTGCGAACGAGAATGCCTTCGGCCGACGCGAGCGGGCCGGATTTCACTCTTACGCGTCTGCCCTCTGTCAGGTAGGGATGCGGCTCTGCGCGCACTCCTCCTTTTAGTGCATGCATCAGGCATTCCATTTCCGAATCTGCAACCGGCACGGGACGACCGTTAAAACCGACAAAGCGCACAACGCCAGCTACCTGCAAAACCCGCAAGTACTCCTGTGGAGTGACGCGCGCGAAGACATAGCCGGGAAACAGAGGCAGTTCCAATTCCTTGCGGCGGTCTTTCCAACGCCGCACAGACCGATAGACTGGCAAAAAGCATGAGATTCGGCGCTGCGTAATCTGTTCGGCCACATGTTTCTCATGGCGAGCGCAGGTGTAGAGTGCGTACCAGTTCGCGCGTGCTGTGTGAGCGTCTGTCGCTGGTGAACTTTGCGGATCCGTCGTGAGCAAGGTATCGCTCAACCCCGGCAGTGTGGGACCGACCGAGCAGTTGGTGACCGCATTATTCACGAAAGTCATAGCAAGTTTTTTGGCAACGACCAATTACAGTCCGTTCTGTCCAGCCTCAAACCCGATTAACCCGCACAAGTTGTGTGGATCGGTGAAGCGAGACGTTAACGAAAAAAATTCTCATGTGCAGCCTCAGTCAATTCTGCGCGGCGCCCACCAATACTGGGCGCTCGCGTACGGCGCTCAATATGCCCGACTCAGAACTCTCCAGAGGTTTGGTTCGAATATCAACGATGGCCCAATAAAACGTCCCAAGGTTTTGCTCCGGGGCCAATGCCAGAATTTTCATGTTGGGATAGCGTCCCAACAAAAACCCGCACAGGCCCAGGTGCTTTTCCTGTTTATCCATCTCAAGAATGAGGACGTCAGGTTGGACTTGTTCAACGACCTCGGTGAGATTGCTCTGATCCGTGACCTCGCCAACAATCTCAATATCAGGTTTGTCGGAGATGGTTGCCAACACAAGCTCCCGCATCAGTCGAGGCCGATTTGCAACCAATACGCGTACTCGCTTCATAGGCGGTTCTCCCACACTAAAGTCGGGCGGCTGAGAAGTATCTCTTCCAAGTGAGCTTGCGGGCAAGGTTCAAAAGCGATCTACACGCCCTGACTAGTACGAGTGCGGTACACTGATGGTACTATATTGGTACGGATCAGCCGCAGGCTTGGTTTCCCGACAGGCGACTTCATCGCCGCTGGCCTTGTTCCGCACCGCTGGGTTTCGTAAGGAATACGCCCGACCCTTGCTTTTGGCGCAGTCAGGGTTTAAGCTGCTGCGTTACCGTTTCCTGCAGAGCGTATCTATTTGTAGTCCAAGTCTTTACGGTGAACGGAAGGCCGCGTTCGATCGCAGAATTCTTGGGCTGTAAGGCCTATCTGTTTGGGTAGTCGCAGTACTGCGAGAAGGGTACCGCAACTTTTCCAGGAGATGGGAGTTTGATTATCGCGGGTGCGCGCTGCCTTAGAGTAGCGTGCGCGTGGGGTACTCTAGGTACCCTTGGATGGAGTCCAATCCCGGCTAGGGCATGTGTGACAGGGGGACACACAACCCGCGCTGGAAAGACTTCAAGTACGATCAGCTTCACTAGGAGTTTTCATGGATCCCAAGGGCCCAGCAGAAGTTTTCCTCCTCGCCGAAAATCGCCTCCTACGCGAGGCGCTCATCCGAATCCTCACGACCAAGAGCAGTATCCGAGTGGCTGGCGCTGGCCCGTACTCGACCGCGACGCGCGTAAACATGATCGCAGCCCGCCCGAGTATCGTTCTATTGGACTCCATCGGACTGGTTCTTTCAGAGCCCAGATTCGTTGCAGTTCTTCAGGCTGAGATCCCAGGAGTGAAGGTGGTGATGGTCGACATGGAACCGGATCCGACCATGTTCCTGCGCGCTGTTCGTCAGGGCGTGGTTGGTTATGTGTTAAAAGACGCTTCAGCCATGGAAGTGGTATCCACAATCAACGCAGTTTCGGCCGGCGAAGCGGTTTGCCCACCGGCGCTTTCTATGGCTATGTTCGAATGCGTGGCCCGAAACTATAAATCGACGCGGGAGCGCAGCCGTGTTCTAAGTCGCAGAGAGCGAGAACTTCTGACGTTGCTGCATGATGGACTCTCTAACAAGGAAATTGCATCGCGCCTCAACCTCGCGGAGCAGACCGTGAAGAATCACGTGCATCGCATATTGCGTAAAGTGGGTGCTCCCGATCGATTGGCGATCGTCGCCCGGGTGGAATCTGGCCTGCTGTCAGGTGCCCGCAGCATCGATACTGCCACTAAATTTGTGCTCCAAAAGAGGGCTTGAGCGCCAGAGAAGTCAGACGGACACGTCGGTCCTTATTGCCTTGATGAGCCAGTGGATTGAGGGAAATTCCCTCGAACTAGTGGATGATGGTTTTGACCTTCAGGAGCCCTGTGCCAAAGTTCCCCGCTCTGGCAAGCCTCCATTCGTTCCGCTACCGACCACGTGAGAGAAAAAGATGCTCTTGACGGTAATTTTGGATGGAAGAACATTCTTCGTGGATGGCTCCCTAAAGAAATGTCGTCGGGAAGTGTGTCCGCGATGGCTAGTTCTTTTTATAGCCCTTTACTCGATCCCAGTCCTTTCCCAGTCGCCCGTCTGCGGTTCGATAGCTCCTGCTTCTGCTGCGTTTGTTCAAGCCGAACCTTCTCGATTTGTGCTTACAAATGGCGCATGCAGCGGGTGCGAGGCCAAACTCGGTGAAAACGGCAATCGGGGAACGAACGATGCAAGTCATGAGTTCGTCCCACGGGGAAATGACGCAAACGACATCCATGGCTCGTCCCATTTCGATGATTCAGGAAGTCCGGATAAGTCGCCGCCGAGCGGGAGCACTCCGCGCGAAGTTTCAAAGATCCAACCGGCCATCGTGAGTTCACAAAGGCCGATCGCACCGGACTTCAATCGGGAGATCTACTACAGAAACAAGCGGGAGTTTTCTCAGGAAGTGGGATGGTTGCCGATGAACATTCCATTTCCCTTTGATTTCATGTTGAACAGTGACTATAACACCTATCCCCTGAAGTACACGTTGATGCCGATGATCTCAACGCTACGGTGGCATCTGGATAGGGTGAAGGGGCCATTGATAATTCGCGGCAATTGGGAACTTGATGCCAGTGGTGCCGTGGTCGGAATTCCGCGAGGACCAGAGACGCGATACTTCGCTTGGATTATGGGCATGCGCCGCAATTTTGTGCCCCGCAACTGGAAGGCGACGCCGTACTTGGACTGGCGCATCGGCATGGGGAACATCGACGCCAAGGGGCCTCTTGGCGTGCCTTACGCTCAAGGGCAGGATTTTACCTTCACCCTAAACATGGGCAGCGGTGTTCGATACAACTTCAACTCCAAGTATGCGGTCACCGCTGGATTGAATTGGATGCACATCTCAAATGCGAATTTGTCCGAAGGTCCGAAGTACCATTGGGGCATCCGCAACTACGGGATCAATGTTTATGGACCGATGATCGGTATTGTCGTACGTCTGGGGAGACCCAAGTACGCGACAACGTCTAAGTGATTGCGAGGCGACGAGTCTGTGGGAGGCGATCGCCAGGTTTTCTGCACTTACTCGGCTGCAAGCGCAGGACTGGCGTCCCCGCTCCAACGAAAGTGATCAGAGTCGGACGACGACAGCCACTCCTCCAAAGTTTGTGCCACTCGATCCTTGTCTGAAACCACGGCGTCGATGACTGGCCACTGAACCCCTATGGCAGGATCGCTCCAGCGAATGCCCGACTCCCCCTTTTGGTTGTAGATCCCGGTGCACTTGTACTGGATTTCCGTTCCGTCAACCAATGAGCAGAAGCCTCGCGCGAAACCCGCGGGTGCCCACACCATGCGCCTGTTTTCGGTGGATGCCTCAACGCCGAACCATTGGCCGAGAGTAGGCGAGCCCTTGCGGATGTCGACCGCTACCAAAAATGCGGAACCGGCCGTTACTCTCATCAATTTGCCCATCGGTGGCTCCCATTGAAAGTGCAATCCGCGCACGACACCCTTCGCCGATCGCGAATGATTATCCTGCACAAAATCTGTTGGCAAGCCGAGATCTCGAAACTGGTCAGCCCTGAACGACTCTAGAAAAAATCCGCGGCTATCCTGGAAAATCTCAGGTACGAGCACCACCAATCCATTCAAAACTCTCTTCTCGACGCCAATCTTCATAACTCGGTGACTCCGCGAAATGGGTTTTGCACGAAAAAACATCATAACTGAATCGACTGCGAAATTGAGCCTCTGAGATACTGAGCATAAACAACCTAGTTCATAGCGTCGGTCGTAAAGGTTAACTTAAAAAGTCGATTTATACCGACGCGATCGCTCTCCAGCCAGTGTGGTGTTAACGAATGTCACTCCCGCATGCGCAGGAATCGCCTCCTCGAACTTTATCGCTAATGTCCTTAACTTTTTCACTGATCCGTTTGCGAAATTCGGCCCTACTTTGCGGGGCCAAAAGCCACCCCCCGACAGGCCGGCATCGCATCATCGGCGAATCGAGTTGCTCGATCGGAAATGCGGTGTACTTAATCGGCCGACAAATCCATTATGTAAAGAGTTGTCTTAAGAGCTGATCTGACGAGGCAGTTGACCTTCATCTCATCCTTCCTCCTTGTTGACAGCCATTCCGCGCGATGACGGGGGGGAGACACGTCCCGCGGAACTCAACCGTATGGTCGCAGTGCCACCCAGACTTCTTAGCAGTCGAGTCTGCCTTGGTCAGGCCCGAGTAAGCACTGCAGCCCTGACCCAAAACCACAGACGAATGCATAGGAAATATTAGAGGTCTAGAACACTGACGGAGAAGATCTGGCATCTAACCCTCTCAGAGCGACGGAGGACCTGTGTGCCGGGTTCATTTACTGATTTCTTGTGTGTTAATTGGTTTCGCGATTCTCCTACTGACAACGAATGGTTGTGGAGACGGTCTGGTTGCAAACCAGATCTTTGCCGGGAAGTTCCAACACATCGTCATTATTTTCCAAGAGAACCGAACACCAGATAACCTGTTTCAGGATCCGGTTTTGATCAAAGCTGGCGCGGACATCGCGAGCAGCGGCATGAACTCCAAAGGCGAGAGAATTCCACTCACTCCCATGCCTCTAGGAATCAAATACGATCTCAGCCATGCGCATACGGCGTTTCTGGCAATGTACGACGACGGGAAAATGAACGGCGCTGACAAAATCGCATATCTTTCAAAGGCAAAGGCGCCCCGACCGCCTAATCCCCAATTCCGATACGTGAATCCAGCCGATGTGCAGCCATATTTCCAGATGGCCGAGCAGTACACATTCGGGGATCGAATGTTTCAAACTCAGGAAGGGCCTAGTTTTCCGGCTCACCAGTTCATACTGTCGGGAACCTCCGCTCCATCGGCGGCAAGCACCTCTTTCATGGCTGAGAATCCAGGGAAAACTCCCGTGTCCTTTTACGAGAGCGGCTGTATTGCGCCGCCGCAGGAAATAGTTCTCATGATTGATTCAGCAGGGAACGAGGACCACAAAATGTATCCTTGCGTGGACCATCCCACGCTGACAGACGAATTGAACCAAAAGGGCGTGGATTGGCGATATTACACGCCGTCAGCAGGCATGATATGGACTGCGCCTAACGCCATCGAGCACATGTGCGGACCAAACGCAGCACCCCCAAATGCAACTGCTTGCATTGGATCGGACTGGGTCAATCATGTCGTTCTATATACGCCAACAGACCCAGCTCCAATTCTCACAGATATCGCAACCAACCGATTGCCGGCAGTGAGTTGGGTTATTCCTTCGCAGCTCAATTCGGATCATGCAAGCTTCAACAATGCAACTGGAGGGCCATCTTGGGTAGCTTCAATTGTGAACGCGATCGGCAATAGCGCGTACTGGTCGAACACTGGGATCATCGTCACTTGGGACGATTGGGGTGGCTGGTATGACCATGTCCCGCCCTTCAAAGTGGTAGATGACGGCGTCAGCTGGGGTTCAGGCTACGTCTACGGCTTCCGAGTGCCCCTGATTGTGATCGCACCCTATGCCCGTCCAGCCTACATTTCCCATGTCAATCACGATTTCGGCAGCATCCTTCGCATGGTTGAGGAGAATTTTAATCTCCCAGCTTTGGGGTATGCTGACTCGTATGCGTCGGATGACCTTTCAGAC
>Ga0335082_10000160_pt1 | contig 67014 bp, 61 predicted proteins | sample Lox_Sample_41_FD_206718 | JGI IMG/M metagenome (GOLD analysis project Ga0335082, IMG submission 206718) | Soil microbial communities from Loxahatchee National Wildlife Refuge, Florida, United States - Lox_Sample_4.1 | ecosystem: Environmental > Terrestrial > Soil > Wetlands | place: USA... | reverse complement strand
GGTGTGGAAGCAATGGAAGCAGGGTCGAACGCGATTTCGCGAACTTCGCAAACGGGGAGTGGGCAAAGACCTGGCGGCGCCAACCGCTGGGAGTCCCCACGGCCCGTGGCGCCTCGCCAACTCGCCCGCCCTGTCCATCGCTTTGCCGAATGCTTACTTTGCCCAGCTCGGACTTCCGCCCATGATCGTGCGGTCCGCTTAATCCGCCGAACCGCCGGATGCGGACCCGCATGTCCGGTGGTGTGGCAGGGGAGGCGGGGCGACCCGTCCCCCTATGCCGATTTGCGGGGAGAGGATCACTTTTTCGCTGCCACCTCGTCGTGCCCGTAGTATTCGTAGGCGGACATCGGCTTCTCTCCGCCCTTCTTCCAGACACGCCCGTCCTCGGATAGCTTGCCCAGCGCGCGCGCCATTTCCCGTACGTGGATGGCGACCGAGCCGCAACAGGAACCAATGTAGTTGATTCCAATTTCCCGGGCGCGAAGCGCATAGTCGCCCATTTCCTTGCGGGTGAGTTGCAGCGGATCGAGTGCCAGGGGAAATTCCGGCAAGCTGGTGAAGTCCGGCTTGTCCCGGGGTGTGCGGTAAGCCACGGGCTGGCAGGCGAGGTAGCCGGAGACCGCCTGGCGCATCCGTTCCATGGCCGGGAGGGTGTGCTCCGGGGGACGCAGGCAATTCATGCCGACGATATCGGCCCCGGCATCGAGCAGCGCCTTGGCGGATTCGGCGGCGGACTTGCCATCCGTGGTCTCATCTTTATTCTCAAAGCAGATGGTCACCATCACCGGCAGGCCAGTCTTTTTTGCCCGCTCCACCGCGATCAAGGCTTCGCCCAGCCAGGAAAAAGTTTCGCCAATGATGAAGTCCACGCCTTCGTCAACTTGCACGGCGAGCTGCTCGTCGAAAGTTTTGCGGACACGGTCGGCGGCGGAAGGACTGTCGGGCTCATACATCCAGGTAAGGCTGAGGTTGCCCGCCACCAGGCACTTGTCACCCGCAACCTCGCGAGCGATGCGCACCGCCGCACGGTTCAGCTCTTCGAGCCTATTCTCCAGCCCGACAGTCGCCAGCTTATCGCGGCTGGCGTAAAACGTCAGCGCCTGCAGGACATCGGCGCCAGCCTCGCGGAACTCTACATGCAGTTCGCGGAGCGCCTCGGGATGGAGCAGGGCCACTTCCGGAGTGAACGGACCCGCACGCACCCAGCCCCGCTTTTCCAGTTCCAGCAGATAACCGCCGTCGCCCAGAACGGGTCCGTCCTTTAGACGGTCGAGAATGCCTTTTTTCTTAGACATGTGCGCTCCTTTAGGTTTTTCACACCCCGCATGGTCCCACTGTCTTCCTGAGCGAAGTGACCGCTTCGCCTGGCGAAGCAGTCATGGAGTCGAAGGACCACTATAAGCAAACAGCCCTGTATCGCAGCGCTTGAATTCTAAGCTGCGGATATTTGCTCCTATTTCACGAGCTGCATCCACTCGACAGGGATCCTTCGACTTCAGCTTTCCATCCGCAAGCGAATGGAAAGCCTTCGCTCAGGATGACAATGTTCTAGACGAACTAGTCGTCTCTGTATTCGAACTCTGCCTTGATCGGCTTGCCGGCCGCGAAACGCCCCGGACAGAACGAGCTGATCTCTACCGTCTTACCCCGCCCGTCCAGCAAGAGCTCCGACATCACCAGGCCAATCGCGGGGGAAATTTTGAAGCCCATGCCGGAAAAGCCGGCGCAAACATACAGTCCGGCGACGCTGGACACTTCGCCTAGCAGCGGACGTGAATCTGGCGTCATGTCATAAACCCCGGTGACGCCGCGCATGACCTCGGCGTTCTCCAGCTTGGGAACGCGGCGGCTGGCGCGCTCGATGATTGCTTCCAGGCCGTCGTCGGAGGCACGTTGCGGAAAATTGTCCGGGTCGGCGCCGCGCTGGCCGTAGAAGTCTCCGATCAGAAATTTGTCCTGCCCATCCGAGCGAAAATAAGTGGCGCTGACCGAGTCGATGCAGGCGCAGCCCCCGCCTTTCATGGCAGGAGCGTTTTTCAGGACTGCGACCTGGTGATACTCGGTGTCAATCGGAAGGTCGATCCCAATCCGCTGAAACAGTGGCCGGGTCCACGGCCCGGTGGCCGAGACTGCTACCGGCGCCGCAATTTCGCCGTTATCGGTGCGGACACCGCGTAAGTGCCCACCTTGGACAAGAAACTCGAGCGCCTGCGTCTTCGACAGATACGTGACCCCAAGCTCCCGGGCGCGCGTCAGGAAACCGTTAGCCACTCCGGCACCGTCGCCATAACCGGAATCGGGTTCGTAAGCGGCTAGCTCAACTTCATCAACCGCCCAGTCGGGCTCCAATGCGCTCAGCTCGAGGCGGTCGACCAGTCTCACGTTTACACCGAGTTTGCGCTGCATTTCCACATTCTGCTTCAGAGGTTCAGTTTCGCCGGGATGAACGATGCGCACGAATCCGGTCTTGCGGAAGTCTCCTTCTTCGCCGACTACGTCGCGCCAGTGCTCGAACATGTGCAAGCTGACCAGTGCGAGCTGTACTTCGGGAGGATAGCTGTAATGCATGCGGACCAGCGCGGAGGAGCGCCCGCTGCCTCCCTGCGCAACATGACCTTTGTCGATGACCAGGATCTTTCCAGCGCCCCGCTGGGCAAGGTGGAACGCGATGGACGCGCCCATTACACCGGCGCCGAGAATCACGATGTCAGCCGTCGTTGTCCTGGCATCGTTCCGCGAACCGGTTCTGGAATCGGAAATCATGTCGAGGAGGCTTTGGGCGATCTATTGATAGCAATGGAAATTAGCCGCCAGTTTTCAGTGGCCAGTTCTCGGTTCTCAGTCATGCGGCGGCCTCTCTCAGGCGGCCTTTTTTCCAGTCGCGCAGGACCTGGTGGGCTGCGTTATGTCCGGGAGCACCGGTGACGCCACCGCCGGGGTGCGCGCCTGCTCCGCACAAATACAAGCCATCGACGGGTGTACGGTATTGCGACCATCCCGAAACCGGGCGCATGAAGAATAACTGCTCCAGGCGGAGATCGCCGTGAAAGATGTTGCCTTCGGTCAATCCGTAGGTGCGCTCCAAATCGAGCGGAGTCAGCACCTGGCGCGCAACAATCGCATTAGGCACGTTCGGCGCGTGCTCGGCGATCTTTTTGATCACGCGATTGCCCAGCAGTTCGCGGTTCGCGTCCCAGTTACCCTGGCGCAGATGATAGGGGACGTACTGCACAAAGCAGGTCAGGATGTGCTTGCCCGCGGGCGCGAGGGATGGATCCGCGTTCGACGAAACTACGCAATCCACCCAAAGTTCTTCGGGAATTTCGCCGAACTTGGCAATGTCATAGCACCGCTCCGCAAACGCGAGGGAAGGGACGAGCGTATAGAAAGTGCGTTCGAGCGCGGTGGCGTCGGGAGAAGTTCCGGTAAATTGCGGTTCGGCATCGAGCACCAGGTTGACCTTGGCGCAGGGGCCTTCCATCTTGATGCCGCGAATGGAATGCAGGAACTCGTAGGGCAACTCGGATGCCGGCACCATCTTTAGGAAGGTGCGTTTGGGGTCGGCGTTCGAAAGCACGATGCGGGCGCGGATCTCGGTGCCATCCTCCAGCACCACCCCGCGCGCCCGGCCGTCGCGGACGTCTATGTGCGCAACCGGCGCAGAGGTCCGGATTTCGACTCCGAACTTTCGTCCCGACGCCGCCAACGCCTGGGTGATCGTACCCATGCCGCCCATCACGTGTCCGTAAAAACCCTGCAGTTCGTGCTCGCCGCCGCTCAGCAGGTGAAAGAGCAAGCCGATGGCTGTGCCGGGCTGGTACGGTCCGCCATGCTTGCCATAGACGTTGTTGGCCAGAAACATGGTCTTCATCTTTTCGGACTCGTAGTTGCGATCGAGAAATTCGCCCAGGCTTCCGGTTAGGAAGGAAATCAGTTGCGAGACTTCGTCGCCCGAGATGCCGCGGAATTTCTTTCCGACGCGAAACAGGTCGGTCCAGCCGCGCATGCTTCTGGTGTCGATCTCTGGCGGGGGTTCCATGAAAAATGGCTGCAGATAGCGCGCCAGTTTCTTCAGGCGGTCGTCAACCTGGATGAAGGTCTCGGCGTCTTTGGCGGACAGCTTCTTGAATTCCGCCTTGGCCCGTTCACGATCTGCCCACCAGGGAACGACCCGACCATCGGGGAAGGGGACCTGAATCGCCGGGTCGCAGGGGACCATGCGCAATCCGTACTGCGCCAGGCGCAAATCCGAGATCACCTCCGGCCGCAACATGCTGGCGATATAAGAAGTGGTGGAGACGCGGCAGCCAGGCGCGATCTCTTCGGTGACGCAGCACCCGCCGACGATGTCGCGGCGCTCCAGCACCAGAGTGCTGAGTCCGGCGCGGGCGAGGTAGGCGGCCGCGGTGAGCCCGTTGTGGCCTCCGCCAACCACGACGGCATCATGAATTTTGGTAGATGAAAGCGACGACACGTTTATGACCCGAAGTTAGAGGTGGCCATGAAAGCAAGATACATTACCGTATCTGCCCAGCCAATAGAATTGAAATTCAACCGACATTTATGTAGAGTGCTTATGACTTGAGGTCAGATATGAGTGGAATTGGAAGCAGTCTCGTCTCTCCGCCCCGTTATCGCAGCATGCCGCCCCGGCCCCGTTCCGAAGGCAAGCGAACCCGCATCATTGATGCCGCCATGCGCCACTTTGCTGAGCAGGGCTACCACGCCGCCCGGGTGGGAGACATTGCCGCCGCGCTCGGCATCGCCAAAGGATCGATCTTCCAGCATTTCGGTAGCAAAGACGGATTGTTCTTTGAGGTCTATAAGAAAGCGGTGCGTTCCTTTCCGCGCTACCTTGACGCACCCGCCGAGGTGCGAGAGCGCGGCTTCTTCGAGGTGCTGCGCTACTGGCTGGTGAGCACAGAGCACCTGCTGCATGAAGACTGGATTCCCTACCGGGTATCGCTGCTGGGAAATTACGGCACCGATCTGACGCTGAAGCGCGAGATCAACCGCTTCCTCATGGCCGAAGATCCTTACGGCACGGTTGCATTTGTGCGCTACGGATTGCAGCGCGGCGAGCTTCATCGTGAGATGGACCAGAAGATGATGGTCTCAATTCTGGATTGGACGATGGAACGCTTCCAGGACGCGTTGCTCACCGAAGAATTGGATCCCGGGTTGTTCCGCCGCCAGGGCGATCCCCAAGAAAAGAAAGACGCGCGGGTCACTCAATTTCTGGACGTGCTGAAGAGGGCGATCGGAGCATGAATAACAGGCACATATCGGTATCGTCAATTCTCGCGTCTTACAACGACAAGGCCGAATTGCCGGATGCTTTCACCATCCCCGCGCCCTGGTACGTGGATGGGCGAATTGCTGAATTGGAAGCCCAGACCGTTTTCAGCAAGAGCTGGCAAATGGTGGGGCGAGTGGAGCAGGTGGAGAAGCCGGGACAGTTCGTGACGGCCACGATTGCGGGCGAACCAATCGTTGTCGTGCGCGGCAATGACGGCGTGCTGCGCGGCTTCTACAACGTCTGCCGGCATCACGCTGCGGCCGTGGTCACGGAGCCTTGCGGACAGGCTTCCATCCTGCATTGTCCCTATCACGGCTGGAACTACGGGCTGGATGGCTCTTTAAAGGGTATGCCGGAATTCGACGGCGTGAAGAATTTTGAGCGTCAACAGAATGGTCTGGTGCCGGTGAAGGCCGAGACCTGGGAGAAGTTTGTATTCGTAAATCTGGATCCGCAGGCTGCGCCGCTCAGCGACTTTCTCGGCGGCCTGGTCAAGCGTGTGGCGCCGCTGCATGTGAGCAAACTGAATTATTTCGACAGCCGGACCTACGACATTCACTGCAACTGGAAAGTTTTTGTCGATAACTACCTCGACGGCGGATACCACGTTCCGCATCTTCACAAAGGCCTGAGCTCGGTACTCGATTACAAGGAGTACGCCATCGAGAACGAAGACCGCTACTGCCTGCAGTCGAGTCCGATGGTGGCGGGGAAGGAAGACGCCGCCACGGCTTCGACGCGCCAGGGCGACCGGGCCTGGTACTTCTGGCAATATCCCAACCTGATGATCAATTGCTACGAAGGCTACATGGACACGAACCTGGTGCTGCCGCTCGATGTTGATCATTGCCGTGTGATTTTCGATTTTTACTTCGGCGATATCAGCGAGGTCCGGCGCTCATACAACGAACAGAGTGTCGCCGTCGGTGCCCGCGTGCAGGACGAGGATCTGGGCATCTGCGAGGCGGTGCAGCGAGGTCTGAAGTCGCGCGCTTATGGGGCGGGCAGGCTGTCGGTGCGGCGGGAAGCCGGCGAGCACCTGTTTCACCGTTTGCTGGCGGCCGATCTGAAAAGCGGCGTAGCAAACAACGCCGCCGCCGCGGATTGAGCGCCAGGCTTCGGTCTATCACCTGCAATCCAGAAGTTGCTGTCGCCATACCAGCAAGAAACTGAGGTGAAACAAGTGAAGAAAGCTCTCGCATTAATGCTGGGCTTGACGCTCTGGTGCGCCGCGAGTGCGGCCGCCCAGGTGACGGCCATCAAGGCCGGCCGGCTGGTGGATCCGCAGGCCGGGACCGTGCTCAGCGATCAGATGATTCTGATTCGCGACAACAAGATTGAACAGGTGGGCAAGGGTCTCACCATCCCGGCCGACGCCCAGGTCATCGATCTCTCGAAGATGACCGTGTTGCCCGGCCTGATTGATTGCCACACGCACCTGGCGGACGGACCCACCGACGACGGCGACCCCATGTCTCAAATGAAGAAGACGGCGGCAGAGGTTGCGTTTGAGTCGGTCCCCAACGCGCGGACATTTTTGAGAGAGGGCTTTACTACGGTCCGCGACGTGGGCGTTTACCGGGCGCTGAACGATGTCGCCATGCGCGATGCCATCGCTCATGGCTACATTGAGGGCCCGCGCATGTATGTGGCGGGAGCCTACATCACGATCACCGGCGGGGCCGGGGCCATGACCGGATTCGCGCCGGACATCACGCTGCCCTGGAACCTGCGCTACGGGCAGGCCGATGGCCCCTGGGAAGTGCGGCAGAGGGTCCGCCAGCTGGTGCACGATGGCGCCGATCACATTAAAGTCCTTTCCAGCGGGGCGGTGCTGACTCATGGCAGCAATCCGAAATCGCAGGAGTTTACTGCCGAAGAGTTGCAAGCCGCGGTGGACGAAGCCAGCCACTTCGGATTGCGAGTCGAGGCGCATGCGCACTCTCCCGAGGGCATCAAGAATGCGATCCGGGCCGGGGTGGCCTCGGTCGAACATGCGACTATGATTGATGACGAGGGCATCGCGCTGGCCAAGCAGCACGGCACTTATCTCGATATGGATATCTACGATGAAGAATGCATCCAGGAAGCCGGCAGGCTGGGGAAGATTCCCAAGGATTTTCTGCAGCACGACGCGGAACTGGGAGAGCTCCACCGCCAGAACTTCCGCAAAGCAGTGAAGGCCGGCGTCAAGCTCTCATTTGGCACGGACGCCGGGGTCTGTCCCTACGACCGTAGCGTCCGGCAGTTTGCCTTCATGGTGAAGTATGGGATGACGCCGATGCAGGCCATCCAGGCGGCCACCACCTCGGCTGCGGATTTATTGGGCCATTCCGATGTGGTCGGCGACATTAAGCCGGGCAAGTACGCCGACGTAATCGCCGTCGCTGGCGATCCGTTGCAGGACATTAGCGTGCTCGAGCACGTACAGTTCGTGATGAAGGACGGAAAGGTTTATAAACAGTAGCGTTTGTCATCCTGAGCGGAGTAAGTGCTTCGCCCTGCGAACCATTTAAGGAGTCGAAGGACCCCTATAAGCTGATGAGTCGGTGGCAAGATAGGGGTCCCTCGACTTGCTCTCACCGCGCCAGCGCGGCTCGATGCGGCGCTCGGGATGACACGGATTCCTTTACTGGTACTTGCGGGGAATGGTTTCTTCCCAGGTCTTCTGCTTTAGCATCTGGCCGTCTTTCAGCAATTCCCGCGTGTATTTGTAGTAGAAGTTCTTTTGGTCCGTGGTCACGGATAGATGTCCGCGCCACCTGAGTTCCCGCCCCTTCAAGGTGAAGATGCTCTCCGCTTCGCCGTGTACCGCGCTGGTCTCGGGATGAGCGTCGTCCGCGTCATAGACCAGGCTCTCGTAGTCGATTTCCTTTCCCCAGGAATAGTCGGTTTCCGCCTTGCCCTTCCAGTGCACCCTGGTTTTCTGGTTGGCCTCGTCGCGCTCCAGCGTCCATTCGCCCGGCCAGGGATAGCCGATGCTCTTGATGTCCTTGCGTTGCTCGGCCGGCTGCGGCGGCTGGAATGCGGGAACCGTCGTGCCTTGCACGGGCACGATGGGCAGCGTCAGGCGCGTCCCGCCACTTCCGAGCTCGAGTGATGTGGTCATAGAATAGGGAGTGGGCAGGATCATCGGCCACAGCGAGTTCGAAATCGCCAGCCGGACGCGGTGGCCCTTGGGAAAGACCCACGACGCCAGGTGCATCACGATGTCGAGGGGATACACTTTGCCGGGTTCGAGAGCGCGCGGGTCCGTCATGGATTCGCGCTGCGCGCCATTGATTCCCGCGCCCGTGATTTGGGTGACGGTCCCGTCCGGGGCCACGTCCGAGAGCCGGGCGAACCAGTCCGCCAGGGGCGCGGTGGCCGAGGCTATGAGCAGTGCCTGCGGTCTTCCCAGGATGGCCAGGTCTTCCTGGAGCGGCGCCGAATCGTAAACCAGGCTGAAGGCGTCCACGGGACGCGGGTCGCTCAGCAACTCTCCCCACCAGAATCCAGATTCCACACCGACTGAAGGAATGTATTTGAGTTGATGCTCGTCTGCCTCGGGTGCGGCTTGTGCCAGAGTATGGTTCGGTTGGGGAAAGAAAACCGTGTCGCGCACCTCGTGCGGCGGCCAGCTATCCTCACGCCGCCATTCCCCGGGAACGTTCTGCAGATTCGGATCAGGCCGGTGCCAGTGCTGCATATAAATGACCAGCCTAGGATCGCTCAGCACGCCGGTGTCGTGTCCCTTGAGCCAGTAATCCCACCAGCGGACGGCCTCGGCGCGCCACTCGATTTCCGGGCCAGGGACGGCGTCGTGCGGAAAGGTATGGTTCCACGGCCCGACAATCGCCTTCAGCGGGGCCTTGGTCTGCTGCAGCATGTCGGGGATGCTGTCGCGATAGCCGTCGAGCAGGCCGCCGATAATAAAACATGGGATCTTGATCTCGCTGTAAGGGCGCACCGGGCTTCGCCAGAACGGACCGTCGTGCTGGTGTTTGAGATAAAGCAGCGACCAGGGCGGAGCGTCGAAACGCGGGCCCAAAGTCTTTTCGTCGAGCGTGTAATCGGGAGCGCCGGTCATGCCCGGGGCCATGTCCATGTTTAATTCGAACTCATCGATGTGCGCCATGCCGTCCATATAGTGCACATCGTCGTGGAAAAGTTCCGCAGTGGCGTCCACCGCGATGATGGCCTTGAGATCAGGCGCGTGCCGCATGGCCATCTGCAAAGAATTGAACCCGCTCCAGGAGATGCCCATCATGCCCACGTAGCCGTTCGACCACGGCTGATGCGCCAGCCAGGAGATAATCTGCAAGCCGTCCAGTTGTTCCTGGTCCGAGTATTCGCGGCTGGTGGGAACGCCCTCGCTGGCGCCGAAGCCGCGGATATCGACGCGGGCACACACGTATCCGCGGCGCACGAAGTAGGAGTACAGCTCGTAGTCACGGTGGGCGGTGCCGTCGTCCTTCCGGTAGGGGTGATATTCGAGGATCGCGGGGAATTTCTCGTCTGCTTTCCCGCCGTCGGGCATGTACAACGTGACCGCCAGGCGAATGCCGTCCTGCATCGGGATCCAGCCGTTCTCCATGCGGATGTTGTAGGTGGGCGGCGATGGAGGCTCGACACCGAGAGCCGTGGCAGCTATCAGCCCCAGCAAGATTACAAAGAGTCGTGAGGAAAAGCGGACCCGGATTTTCATGATTCGTACCAGCGGAAGCCATGGCGCTGTTCCTGCTCCAGTTGCTTCGCCAGCTTGAGGGTTCGAGAGCGCCGGTGGTTGGCGCAGGCGAGCACGATGACGTTGAACAGCGCCATGGGAGCGACATAGGAAGAGCCGAAAGAAGGAGTGGCGATCGAGGTCAGAAAAAACTCGTGGGCAAACTGCCCGATGGGAGATACCAGCGTGTTGGTGATTCCAACGCAGTATGCTCCCTTGGCGCGTGCCTGACGCAGGCCTTCCACCGTCTGCCGCAGGCCGCGGCCGTGGCTGACCGCGATGACCAGGTCGCGTTTCCCCAGCATGCGGACCTTGTGCACCACTTCCGCGGGCGTGGTGGCGCTGGTTACAGGCAGTCCCAGGATGATGAGGAGGTGTTCCAGAAAGTTCACCAGATTGGCGGCCAAATCCCCGCCCAGCAGGACGATGCGCCTCGCCGTATAGAGCCGCCGCACCAGACCCGCGATCCTTTGCGGTTCGAGGGTCTGGGCGAGATGGTTCAGGCTCTGAAGGTCTTGGTCGAGCGAAGCCCGCACCTGTGTGGAGATGGCAGACCTGCCCGCCGGGCCGGTCTGCATGGTGTCGAGCGAAGTGGCGTGGGCGATGGACAGTTCGTGCACGTAATGCTGGAATTCCCGGTAGGACTCAAACTTCATTCCGCGAACGATCCGGACCATGGTGGCGGGATCGGTTCGCAACCGCTTGGCCATTGCCCGCACGCTCATCAGTACAAACTCACCCGGCCGTTCGAACGCAGGTCGAATAATCTTCTGTCGTTTGGGGCTTAGGAGGCTGATCCGGGCGGAGGGGCTCATGACTGAAACTGAACGCTTAACTTTCCGCGGCTTTCTCATCGGGCACAAAAGCATGGTAGAAAGCGGCGTTCTTGTCAACAGTAACGACCACGTAGGGGCAGATGCCTCCATTGGCCCAGTCGAGCGAAACTCGACAATTCTTTCACCGGAAGATAGCCGAGTTGCGCTCCGCCAGGCGGATGAGGGCATCCGCCCCTACGTGGGTCGTGGTAGATCGTTGGTTCGCCGCATGCGTATAATGCGGGCGCGGTACTCAGACCTATCAGACCAACGCCCGGGGGCATGCCATGGATAAGAAGTCCACACCCAACTCCCGTAGTCGAAGAGACTTTCTCACAACTTCCAGTCTGCTGGCGGTTGCGGCGGCAGCACCACGTTCCGCCTCCGCTCTCGCCGGTGAGGCCTTGCAATCAGGGGAAAAGCCTGCGGCGCCGGGCACGCTGCGCAGGATTCCGATCGGCGTCTTCGACCCTGCGTTTCCCAATTTGTCCACCGACGAGATGGTCGACAAATTTGCCGCATGGGGCGTAGAGGCGGTGGAAATTGGCACCGGCGGCTATCCCAATTCCACACACTGTCCGGTGAAGGACCTGCTCGACGATCCTGCCAAAGCCAAAGCCTGGAAGAAGAAATTCGAGGACCGCAACATCCAGGTGGCGACCTTCAGTTGCCACGGCAACCCGGTGTCACCCGATCCCAAGATTGCGGAGCGCGACGCGGAATCGTTTCGCCGCACCGTGCTGCTGGCCGAGCGTCTGGGAGTGAGCGTGATCGTGGGCTTCTCGGGTTGCCCCGGCGGCAGCCCGACGGACACCATGCCCAATTGGGTCACCTACCGCTGGCCGCCGGAGTACGGACAGATGCTGGACTGGCAGTGGAAAGAGAAAGTCATTCCATATTGGAAGCAGGCAGCCAAGTTCGCCCGCGACCATGGCATCCACAAGATCGCACTCGAGATGCACCCAAATTTCGTGGTGTACAACCCCAAGACCTTGCTGCGTCTGCGCCAGGCGGTGGGCGAGGAGATTGGAGCCAACTGCGATCTCAGCCATCTTTTCTGGCAGCAGTGCGACGCCGTCGAAGTCATTCACATGCTGGGCAAGGCAGGAGCGCTTTTCCACGCCCACATGAAAGACACGACTTTTTACAAACATAACGTCGACCGCTATGGCGTGCTCAACTTCGCCTTCGAGAAGAGCGATCTTGCGCAAGCCTCGGAAACCTTCCGCGCGGTAGGCTACGGACACAGTGCCGGTACCTGGAAAGAAATCATGCGCGCCTACATGGATGTCGGATTCGAGGGCATTTTCAGCGTTGAGAATGAAGACCCGATCCTTTCCGGCGAAGTGGGAGTGGAGCGCGCCCTGTATGTGCTGAAAAATGTTAGGGACGAGATTCTGGGAGCGACGTAAGCCTTACAAATCTATTCGCTGTCATCCTGAGAGAGTAAGTGCTTCGCTTTGCGAAGCGCTTACGGAGTCGAAGGATCCGCTATGAGCGGATAGATTTGCAGTAGCGTAGGGGTCCCTCGACTTGCTCTCACCGCGCGAGCGCGGCTCGAGACTGCGCTCGGGATGGCAGATATCACGCGTAAACCGTTGACCGCGCTTCCCGCGACGGCGTAAGCTGCCCCTTCCGCTTATTTTCGGGGAGCAAGCATGCAGAGACGCGAAGCGTTACGACTCCTGGCCTCCGCTGCCGCCCTGCCTCTGCTTTCGCGGGAAGCGTTATCCATGTTCCGGGCGCCGCACCAGCAGCTTCCCGAACAGTCTGTACTGAAGAGCCTCGATCCTCATCAGAACGCGACGGTCACGACGATTTCCGAGCTCATCATTCCTCAAACCGACACTCCAGGCGCGAAGGCTGCGCGGGTGAACGAATTCATCGATCTGATCGTTACCGAGTGGTACGACGAAGAAGAGAAATCGATCTTCATGGCCGGCCTTGCGGAGGTGGACGCGCGCGCCCGGGACCTGTTCGGCAAGGATTTCGTCGACTGCGAGGCGAAATCGCAGACCGAAATTCTCCAGGCCCTCGATGATGAACTTGCCGCCACTCGGGCCGAGCCCGAACCCAGACGCAGGCGCAGGCGTCCGCCCGAACACAACTTCTTTTTTATGATCAAGCAGCTCACGCTGGTTGGTTATTACACTTCACAGATCGGGTTTGAGCAGGAACTTCATGGGGAGATCATTCCGTCGCGGCATGCCGCTTGCGTCCCTGCGGAAGAGGAGGCGGTGAAGTAAAGCATGGCAGCCAAGACATACGACGCAATCGTCGTGGGTTCAGGAATCACCGGAGGATGGGCGGCGAAGGAACTGGGCGAAAAAGGGCTGAAGACGCTCGTGCTCGAGGCCGGCCGCCCTATCGATCCGGATAAGGACTACGCCGAGCACGTGCCCGAGTGGGAAGTGCGTTACCGCGGGATGACCGACCGCAAGCGGGTGCAGGATAACCAGCCGGTGCAGGAAACCTGCAGCGGAATGGACGAGTGGAACAGCAAATTCTTCGTCAACGACAAGCAGAATCCTTACAAAACCGAGCCGGGAAAACCATTCTTGTGGATCCGCGGGCGCCAGGTGGGCGGTCGGTCGATCATCTGGGGACGGCAGTCGTACCGCTGGAGCGATCTTGATTTTGAGGCCAATCAACGCGAGGGCATCGGCGTGGACTGGCCGATCCGCTACAAGGACATTGCTCCCTGGTACGACTACGTAGAGGATTTCATCGGCGTCTCCGGCCAACGCGAGGGTCTTCCGCAACTGCCCGATGGCCATTTTCTGCCGGGCATGGAACTGAATTGTGCGGAAGTGGTGGTCAGGGATGCCATCGCCAAATATTTTCCGGGGGAGCGCCTCATGACGATCGGGCGTACTGCGATCCTGACCCAGGCTCACAAGGGCCGCGCGCCCTGCCACTATTGCGGGCCGTGCGCCCGGGGCTGCATCACCCGCTCTTACTTCAGCAGCCTGAACTCGACTTTGCCCGCGGCGCTGAGCACTGGCAAGGTGACGGTGCGTCCACACAGCGCCGTGCACAGCCTGATGTTCGATGCGAAGAGAAGAAAAATCACCGGAGTGCGCGTGGTCGATGGACAGACGCGCGACACCCTCGAATTTCGCGCCCGCATTGTATTCCTGTGTGCTTCCGCGCTGGAGTCGGCCCGTATTCTGCTCAACTCCGCCACTCCGGAGTTTCCCAATGGCCTGGCCAATTCCAGCGGAGAGCTGGGGCACAACGTGATGGACCACTGCATGGGCGCCGGGTCCATTGGGCGTATTCCAGGAAACGAAGATCACGTCTCGCTGGGAAACCGGCCCAACGGAATTTACGTTCCACGCTTCCGCAATGTGAAACAGAAGCATCCGTTGTTTCTTCGGGGATACGGCTTTCAGGGCAGCGCCAGCCGGCCGAAGTGGGAACGCGGGACGGAGATGCGCGGCTTCGGGGCGGAGTTCAAGCACACTCTGAGGCGGCCCGGACCGTGGACAATGTCGCTTTACGGATTCGGCGAATGTCTGCCGAACCACGAAAATTTTATCGAACTCGACAAAACGACGGTGGACGCCTCGGGCATTCCCGTGCTGAGGATCAGTTGTGCTTGGCGGGAAAACGAACGCGCCCTGCTGAAGGACATGTCGATTACGGCGGCGGAAATGCTTTCTGCGGCTGGGGCGAAGGACATAGAACCTTTCATCGAGGATAACGCTCCTGGCCTGACCATTCACGAAATGGGCACGGCGCGTATGGGACGCGACCCCAAAACCTCGGTGCTCAACGCTCACAACCAGGCGCACGATGCCAACAATCTCTTTGTCACCGATGGCGCCTGCATGGCGTCCTCTTCCTGCGTCAATCCTTCTCTTACCTACATGGCCCTCACGGCGCGGGCCTGCGATTATGCCGTCAGCCAGATGAAGCGAGGAGAAATCTAATATGGACCGACGAAAGTTTCTGGGTACGATGACGGCCGCGACCATTCTGTCCCGCCGGCTTTCCTGGGCCGCGGGTGATCACAAGATCGACAAAGTTGGTTTGCAGCTTTACACCATCCGCAGTGTGATGATGGACGACTTTGAAGGCAAACTGGCCAAGGTCGCGGAGATCGGTTACCGCGAGGTCGAGTTTGCCGGCTACGATGGCCATACTCCGCAGGAAATCCGGGCCATGCTCGACCGCCATGGGCTGACCGGCCCCTCCGCGCACATCGAATACAAGAGCCTGGGAGAAAAATTTCCGAGCGTGCTGGATGCCGCGCACGCGGTCGGCCACCAATATCTGGTCAATCCCTACATTGACGACGACGTTCGCAAAGGGCCCGACGGCTGGAAGCGCGCGGCGGAAACCTTCAATCGCGCCGGAGAAGCCAGCCAAAAGGCAGGAATTCAATTCGCTTATCACAATCACTGGTTCGAGTTTGCTCCGGTGAACGGAAAACTTCCTTACGACATTCTGCTGGAAGAGTGCGACCCCAAGCTGGTAAAGATGGAAATGGACCTGTGCTGGATCACGGTGGGCGGACAGGACCCGTTGAAGTATTTCAAGCGCTATCCCGGCCGCTTCCCGCTGATCCACGTCAAGGACCTGACCAAGATTCCGAATACGGACGCGTCGGGTGGGCAGAGTTTCGGCGACTCGCTGGACGAGATGACGGAAGTGGGCAGCGGGATCATCGACTGGAAGAAGATTTTCGCGCAATCCGAGAAGGCCGGCATCAAGCATTACTTCGTCGAACATGATCATCCGAAAGACCCGTTCGCCAGCATCAAGACCAGTTACGAATACCTGGCTAAGGTGCGCTTTTAGCGGTCCAATTCGTTTCCGGAGAGCTTGATGGCACAAGTAGTTCGTTCCCCGAAAGTGTATGACGTCTGCATCATAGGATCGGGCGCAGGCGGCGGCACGGCCGCGAAAGTGCTCACCGAGGGCGGCCTGAACGTAGTGATGCTGGAAGCAGGCCCGCCGCTGAATCCGGAAAAGGATTTCAAGGAGCACATGTGGCCGTACCAACTGTCGCATCGCGGGGTTGGTGTCGGCGGCGAGCACCGGCACGAACTGAACGACGAATTCATTGCCCCCAACGGCGCCTGGGAAATCGAGGGCGAACCCTACACCTCCGCAGCGGGATCGCAATTCCGCTGGTTCCGCTCCCGCATTGTGGGTGGGCGCACCAATCACTGGGGAAGAATCGCGCTCCGCTTTGCTCCGGTGGATTTCAGGTCGCGCTCGACCGACGGCATGGGCGACGACTGGCCCATCACCTACGAAGAAGTTTCACCCTATTACGATAAGGTGGAGTCCTACATCGGCGTGTTCGGGAGCAAGGAGAATATTCCCAGCGCGCCGGACGGCATTTTTCTGCCGCCGCCGCCGCCGCGTTGTACGGAAACCATCATCAAGAAAGCCTGCGACAAGCTCAACATCCCCTGCGTGCCTTCGCGGCTGGCGATTCTGACCAAGCCGCTGAACGGGCGCGCTGCGTGCCATTATTGCGCCCAGTGCGGCCGGGGCTGTTTGACGGCTTCCAATTTCAGTTCGAGCCAGGTCATGATTCCGCCGGCGCAAGCCACCGGCCGCCTCACCCTGATTACCGGCGCCATGGCCCGTGAGGTCGTGGTGGGAAAAGACGGCAAGGCCGAGGCGGTGGCCTACATCGACAAGGCCATGCGCTCCGAAAAGCGGGTGCATGCCCGGGCCTTTGTATTGGCCGCGAGTGCTTGCGAGTCGGCGCGTCTGCTGCTCAATTCCCGTTCCACCTTGTTTCCTGAAGGTCTGGCCAATTCTTCCGGCGCAGTGGGACGTTACCTCACCGACTCGGTGGGCAGCTCTGCCGGAGGATATTTTCCGCAACTGGAAAAAATGCCGCCTCACAATCATGACGGCGTGGGCGGAATGCACTTGTACATGCCGTGGTGGAAATACGACCGCAAGAATGACTTTCTGCGCGGATATCACATCGAGTTTGGCGGCGGCCGGGGCATGCCTGGTGTGGGCGAGTTCGACGATACCTGCAAAGAGCATGAAGGATACGGCACGTCCCTCAAACAGTACTGCCGCAGCCGGTACGGCACCTACATCGGTTTCTCCGGACGCGGGGAAATGATCCCCAACGAGCACAGCTACTGCGATATCGATCCCGATACCGTGGACCAGTGGGGCATCCCTGTGTTGCGCTTTCACTGGCAGTGGAGCGACAACGAAATCAACATGGCCAAGGACATGCAGGAAACATTTCGCTCGATCGTGGAGACAGGGGGCGGGACCTTCATCAGCAAGGTTAAACCCGATGGCCGCCATCCCTACGGCATCGAAGATGGCGGTGTGATCATTCACGAGCTCGGCACTGCGCGCATGGGGAACAATCCCAAGACTTCGGTGCTGAACAAATACAGCCAGGCCCACGACGTGAACAATATGTTTGTGACCGATGCCGCGTCTTTCGTGACCAACCCGGACAAGAATCCGACCCTCACCGTCATGGCACTCTCCTGGCGCGCGTCGGAGTATCTGATCGATCAGGCCAAGAAGGGAAGTCTTTAGGAAGGAAACATGGCAACCAAGTCCATCTCGCGGCGCGACATTCTGAAGACTCTAACCATGGGAGCGATGGCCGGCTCAGTTCTGCGAGTGATTCCGGCACAGGCGGCCGAGTACGCGCACCACATGGTGGCCGCGGAGAAAGCCGCAACCACAGCGGGCGTATACACTCCTAAATTCTTCTCACCCGGGCAATACAAGACGCTCCAAGCGCTCTGCCAGGCCATCATTCCCGCCGATGCCGATTCCGGCGGCGCCAAAGAAGCGGGCGCGCCGGAATTTATCGACCTGCTCACCAGCGAGAACCCCAAATATCAGCTGAAACTCGGCGGTGGCCTGATGTGGCTGGACGCACAGTGTACGGACCGTTACGGCAAAACTTATCTCGACTGTTTGCCGGCGCAGCAAAAAGAAATTCTCGACCTGATCGCATTTTGCAAGAATGCGGAGAAAGATCCGGGGCTAAGCCAGGGCGTGGAGTTTTTTGCATTTCTACGGGAGATGACCGCCGACGGATTCTTCACCAGCGAGATTGGGATCAAGTATCTGGGATACGTCGGCAACACCTACCTGCTCAGCTTCCAGGGATGCCCTCCCGTTCCAGAAGCGTAGCTGCCATGCTGACGAGTTGTCATCCTGAGCGGAGGGACTGCTTCGCGAAGCGGAGCAGTCACGCAGTCGAAGGACCCCTATAGCTGGATCAAGCGGGTTCGCGCGGGGCGTGTGCAGCGTTGCCGCGACGGGCAATTCTCGAGAGGACGAGTCACGGAACGTAGGGGTCCTTCGAACTCCGCTCAGGAAGACAGGTGAGAGAGTTCTGGATGAGAAGAGTTTACGGTGCTCCAAAGGGGTCCTCCAGCGACGGACTCTGCGGCGTGAACAGCTCTGCACCATCTTCGGTAATGTGCATGTCGTCTTCCAGGCGCACGCCGAATTCACCCGCAATGTAGATGCCCGGTTCGTCGCTGAAAGTCATGCCACGGGCCAGCGGCGTGGTGTTGCCACGCACGAGATAGGGCCACTCGTGGCCATCCATTCCGATTCCGTGCCCCACGCGGTGGGTGAAGAATTTGTAGTCTGGGCCGTATCCAGCATCGCTGATTACCTTCCGTGCGGCTGCATCCACCGCCTGGCATTGCACGCCGGGTCGGGCGGCCTTCAGTGCGGCAGTCTGCGCGCGGTGCACGGTCTCGAACAAGCTCTTCATCTTGTCTGAAGGTTTGCCGAAGACGAAGGTGCGGGTGACATCGGACTGATAGCCCTCGATGGTGCAGCCGTCGTCCAGCATCACCAGCGTGCCTTCGCGAATCGCCTGCGGAACAATCGAGCCATGGGGGAACGAGGAATTCTCCGCGATCTCTATGTCGACCTCGCCGGGAAAACCCAGCTGATCGTATGCAGCAATAATCATTTTCTCGAGCTCTGCCTGCGTCATTCCGTCATGCAATGTCCGGTGTGCGGCATGATAAGCCGTCAGCGTGACCTGGTTGGCCAGGCGCATCAGCTCAAGTTCGTGGTCACTCTTGATCATGCGGCAGCCGGCGGTGACCGGAGTTGCGCTCACAATCTTCAGCTGCGGCGCGGCTTTTGCGATTGAGTCGCTGAAGACGAAGCGCACCGACTCTTCCATACCCAGCCTGCCGGTCGAGATATTCAGGTCTTGGAATCCCTGCGCCAGGTGTTGGTAGGGACTCTGGTCCTCCTCCCAGGTGCGCACGTCGGCATATTTGCCTTCGGGAGAATTCGCCAGCAACTCGCGGGCACGGCCTTCTTCAAATGCCGGGCATATGCAAAGCGCACGCCCCCTGACCGGCAGCACCAGGGCAAACAGGCGTTCACTGCCCCACCATTGCACTCCGGCAAAATAGTTGAGCGAAGTGCCGTCGGCCAGAAGAATTGCGTCAAGACGGTTGGCCGCCATGAGCTGGCGCGCCTTTTCCTGGCGTGCCGCCCTTTCATCCCCCGTGATGGGCTTGGCCAGATCTTTCATGGACTTCAGGCTGGCGATCGACGGCGGCAGGGGAGCGCAAGCTTCTTCGGCGCGGAGGGGCGATGTGAACGCGGCCAGGCTCGCGCCCGCGCTGATTGTGCCCGCCTGCAAAAAGCGTCGTCTCGAAACCATGAATCCTCCCCTTGACCAACCCCAAGTGACTGATCGAAATCGTCATTATAGGGGTCTTCTGATATGCAATTGGCAAGGGGCATTGGAAAATTGAAAATGAGGCAGTGATGGAAAGCGGATTCCAATGCGCCGGCTGCGGAGAATGGAACCCGACTACGGTGGATGAGTCCGCTGGGCGCAATCAGTCTTACGTGGAAGATTGCCAGGTGTGCTGCAAGCCTAATGTACTGCGTGTCCAGTACGACACTGGGGAACACGAATTCGTGATTACGGCGGAATTGGAATCGTTATAGTAGCTTCGAAGCGGCACGACGACTTCCTGGAGGAAGGATGAACACGATGTCCACAGGCTACGGTGCGTCCGGACGGATGGTTGCTCACAACATGGTGACCACGCAATTCGAACTCGACGGTTTCCGCGTGGTGCGCACGCTGGGAGTGGTGCGTGGCATTGTGGTGCGCTCCCGCTCGATTTTCGGGACAATCGGGGCCAGCCTGCAGACTATTCTCGGCGGGAATATCACCCTGCTGACCCAGTTATGCGAGAAGACCCGGGCCGAGGCTTTCGACCTGATGCTGCGGCACTCGGCGGAACTGGGCGGAAATGCCGTGGTCGGCGCTCGCTACGACGCGACCGAAGTGATGCAAGGCGTAACCGAAGTGCTGGCTTACGGCACAGCGGTAGTGGTCGAGCCCAGCCGATAGAAGTGCGTGTGAGGACGGGTCCCTTCAACGTCGCTGAGGCCAGGCTCCGACCGTTACCAGACGATTCTTGCCTAACCCAACAGCTTCTCCAAGGCTTTCTGGCGATACGCAAAGGTTCGCTGCAACTGACGGCTGACGAAGAGTCTTTGCGCCAGTTCACCCAGCCATCCAAATCCCAGGTCGTATTCGATCACGTCACGTACCACGGTTCCCTTGACCTGGTTTCGCGTTCCTGCACTGAGTTCGTGACGATGATGAAAACTCTTCAAGGGTCCCTTCTGTTGCACGTCGGCAAAATGGTGGTTCCACTCGAACTCGGTGATCAAGGCAACCCACTGGGCGCGAATGGGAAGAAAGGGGACCAGGCGAAACGAAGTAACAATTTCGGAGCCGATGCCGGCCAGCGGGGGCCGGTCGGTGATGGTTGCGCGTTCTTCTGCCACACCAGGAGGCGGTACCAGTTTCACACCGACGAGTTCAGTTCCCGATTGTGGCGGCATGATTCGTGGCAGGTTGCCGGGATTGGCGAAAAAGAGAAAGACCAGCTCAATCGGAAGTGGAAGCCATTGCTCGAACTGAACCCGGTGGACCATAAACTTCAGGCTACGTTACAACATGCCAGCATAGCGCGCCCTGCAAGTGGACGGGTACCGACCGCACGCGGTAAATTGTCCGGGCCGCATGGCCTACAAAACCATGTCCCCCAAAATTATTTTTCCGAAGATCGTGTGGCCTGCGATTCTGTTCCCGGTCTTGACCGTACTCCTTTTCTCCGCCGCGGCGGCAGCCTCGTCCTATCAATACATTCGACTGGGCGAAAAGTCTGACAGTGCGGCGGTTCCATTTGCAGGTACGGCGATGATGGGCGGCGGCGCTGACCTCGACGAGGCCTTTCGCTGGTTGTGCCGAAAGGCAAACGGCGGCGATTTTCTGATACTGCGGGCGCGCGGTGACGACGACTACAACTCCTACGTCAACGGGTTGTGCAAGGCGAACTCGGTGGCCACGCTGATCATTCCCGACCGGAACGCGGCCCAGGATCCCGCGGTGGCAGATATTATTCAGCACGCCGAGGCGGTCTTTATTGCGGGCGGCGACCAGTCTCGCTACGTCAACTTCTGGCAGGGCACGCCGGTGCAGGATGCCATCAATGCCAACATCGCGAACGGGAAGCCCATCGGCGGCACCAGCGCCGGCCTCGCCGTTCTGGCCGAGTTCGCCTACGCCTGTTTGAAGGATAAACCGGACGACAGCGACCTTGCCTCCACCGATGTGCTGCCCAATCCCTACCATGAGCGGGTGACGCTGGTCCGCGATTTCCTGAGGGTGCCGAACCTGGAAAACACCCTCACCGACAGCCACTTCGCTAAACGCGACCGTATGGGGCGGACGCTGGTGTTTCTTTCGCGCCTGGTGCAGGACGGCTGGTCAAAGGCGCCGCGGGAAGTGGCCATCGATGAGAAGTCCGCCGTACTCGTCGAGCCCGACGGTAAGGGCACCGTGATTGGGTCCGGGAAGGGCGCCTATTTCCTGCAGGTCACGAGCGCTCCAGAGGTTTGCAAAGCCAATGTTGCTCTTACGATCCGCAACATCTCAGCCTATCGCGCCCCCACCGGTGCACATTTTGATTTCCAGACCTGGACGGGCCACGGCGGCGGCGCCTACTCCATCACGGTTGAGGGCGGGGTAATCCGCACCAGCCAGCAGGGCAGTTCCATCTACTAGTGTTTCCCGAAACTGATGATGCCGAAACGAATGTTTCATGTTGCCGGCGCTTTTGGTTGTGTCAAGGCGCTTTTGGTTGCTTTTGGTTGTTTGGTTGTGTTGTTTGGTTTGTTTGGTTGTTGACTTCCGCTACCTTTTTTGACAGACTTCACGCGCATGGTGTAGCAGTTTGGGGCAGGGCACCAAATGGCAAAGAAGTCACTCTTTTTCCTCACCAGCGTGGACAATCTGGAACAGTTGGTCCATCTTGTGGACGCCGGGAAACTCGAATCCGGCCTCTGATTCCAGTTCTGCCATATTTCCTCAATCGTTATTAGCTCGGCCACGTAGTGTCACCGCGGTCCAATCCCAGGGGGACGCCATGAAGTCTTTTCTCACCACTCTCGCACTCTTAGCCGCAGTCTTCGGTTCGGGCGTGATCGCTCCCGCCCAAACCCAGCAGGGACGCATCGTCGGCCGGGTCACCGACCCCACGGGCGCAATTGTGTCCGGGGCCAAGGTGATCATTCTGAAGACCGAGACCGGCATCCAGCGCGTGCTGGAGACTAACTCGGTGGGAGAATATGTGGCTCCCAATCTCAACCCCGGTGTCTATGTTCTGCGGGCCTCAGCGCCCACCTTCAAGACCACGGAGCGGAACGGTGTCCGTCTGGAGGTGGCGGCCAATATCGGCATCGACTTTCAACTAGAGCCGGGCGCGATATCGGAAACCGTCCAGGTCGAAGGCGAGCAGGCACCGATTGACACAGTTACGGACACGCTGGGCGGCACCCTAACCAACAAACTCATCAACGAGTTGCCCTTGCAGGGGCGGGATTTCCAGAACCTGCTGGAATTGCGGCCGGGCGTGCAACGCACCCCAGGCGGCGGCTTTCACAGCGTTACCACCAACGGCAACCGGTTCGAAGACAACAACTACATGGTTGACGGGACTGACGACAACGATCTCTACTACGGCGAAAGCGTGATCAATGACGTGGGCGTGGCCGGGACTCCGGCCAGCCATCTTCCACTGGATGCCATTCAGGAGTTCAACACGCAGGAAAATCAGGGCGCGGAATACGGCTGGAAGCCAGGCGCCGTCGTGAATATTGGCCTGAAGTCAGGGAGCAATGATTTTCACGGGACCAGCTACTATTTCCATCGCAACAGCACATTCGATGCGCGCAACTACTTCAACCCGAATCCACAACCGCTTTCCGATCTCTTGCTCCATCAGTTCGGAGCGTCGGCGGGTGGGGCCATCATAAAAGATAAATGGTTCATCTTCGGAAATTACGAAGGAGTGCGGGACAAGGTGGGTAATCCCTTCAACGTGCATAGCCCGGTGACCACGTCGATTGGAGACCCGGCGATCAGCTTGCCCGACGCCAAGGCCGCCGCGGGTTGTCCGGCTACGTGCGATCCGGTCAGCCTTCAACTGGCCGACCTGTTCCTGTCCAATCCCGGCTCCACGGTCTCATCGGGAGATCCGGCCCTGATCAATTTCAATTTCAACAATGTGAATCGCGAAGACAATTTCGTGATCAAGTCGGACTACCACCTGAGCGCCAAGAACATTTTCACCGGCCGGTTCTTTTACGCCAACAGCCTGCAAACGGAGGAAGACACCTCGCCCATCCGGCCGGATTGGCTTTCCATTGCTGACACCAAGGTGCAGGTGATGGGCGCGAACTGGACCTGGATGCCGAATTCAGCGTGGGTGAACGAAGCGCGCTTCGGATACAACCGCTATTGGCAGAGCGACAACGTCGCCGATCACGCTAAGAGCGCAGCCGATTACGGTCTCAACACCGGAGTCACCGATCCCAGATTGTTCGGCTTTCCGGAGATCGATATCGGATCCCTGTTCACGATGGGTGGAAACTCGAGTTGGCCCTTGTTTACCTCGCCGACCTATACGTATCAGGCGATCGATAATGTTTCCCTTACCCGGGGACGGCATAATTTCAGATTTGGCGGTGAATTCCGGCATGGCGGGACGGACCTGTACCGCGCGCGCCGGGGCAGAGGGCGGCTTTCGTTCGACGACACTCGCGACTCCAACGACGACATCGTGAGTCCGTCGCTGGTGAACTTTCTGCAAGGTAACTTCGGCGACGAGGGCTTCGCGCAGATTCTTACCGGAGACATACGTCGCTATGTCACCATGACAGCTTTCGGCGCTTTCGTAGCCGACGACTGGCGCATCGCCCCCAGGCTGACCCTGAACCTGGGCCTGCGCTACGACCTTTCTCTCCCCGTGAAGGATTCCAACAACCTGATCGCCAACTTCATCCCCACCCAGGGTGGCCTTATTCAGGTGGGACAGGGAATCAGTTCACCCTATGCCACCGACAAGAACAATTTCTCACCCCGCGTCGGCGTGGCCTGGGATGTCTTCGGGACCGGTAAAACTGTGCTGCGCGCCGGCGGAGCCATCATTTATGAGCAGCCCACCATTCGGGAATTCATTGATCGCGGCGGCCTGAATGAAAACCCCAGCGGCCTGCCCGGCGTGACTCCCGGCAACGGAAACATACAACTGGTGCAAAGGGAGCTGGATGACCCCGCAGTGCTGGGTACCGCCTGGACCAGTGGAACCCCGTTATTTGCAGGAGCTCTCACTACGCCCTGCGACATTGGAGATCCCTGCGACGTGTTTGGCGTTCCTTACCATCTGGCCACCCCTTATGTTGCCAGCTGGAACGTCAATCTGCAGCAGGCGCTGGGCAAATCCACTTCCCTGCAGGTTGCCTACGTGGCCAATCGCGGCATCAAGTTGTTCAGCCATCGTGACATCAACCAGTCCGATCCGATGGCGAGTTTCAACTGCTACAACAACGGAGACGACAGCTATCACGGATGCCGCCAGGACACGCGGCCGTTCGTGGTCAATTGCACCTCGGGAGCGGGCCCGTGCCTCGATTGGGCCGGTTACGCCACCGAAATGGAGAATCTGGGCAGCTCCTTCTACAACGGCCTGCAGGTCACACTCACCCAAAGGGCCTTCCAGGGGCTCAATTTTCTCGCAGGCTATACCTGGTCGCACGCGCTGGACAATGCCACCACCAACCGCAGTGGGTTTCCCCAGGATAACCGCACCTTCCGTCCGGAGTGGGGCAACGGCGACTACGATATTCGCCACCGCTTCACCTTCTCATTGAGTTATGAAGTGCCCACCCTCCGCGCCCCGTTGCAACTCGGCGAAGGTTGGCAGCTGACTAGCATCGTCAATTTGCAGACGGGCGAGCCTTACAGTTTCTATGATTCCTTTGACGACATCAGCTTCTCCGGAGAGTTTCTCGACCGTTGGGACTTCTCCGGTGACCCCAATGATGTGCACTGGACCCCGGACCCGGCCAAGCAGATCACCTATCTCTTCGGCAGCGACGCCACCAGCAATCCGCGCTGCGCCGCGCAGAATAAGAACCCCGATCTCGACTTCTTCGGGTGTTTCATCTCAGGAAGCGCTGTCATCACGCCCCCCGCTTACGGTACTTTCGGCAACATGCGCCGGAACATTTTCCGCGGGCCGGCTTATGCCAACTTGGATATGTCTGTCACCAAGCGCTGGAAGCTCTCCGAGCGGATTAACCTGCAACTGCGCGGCGAGTTCTTCAATGTGCTGAATCATCCTAATTTCGATGGCCTGTACACGCTGGGAACTGACGTTTCCGATCCCGTCTTCGGAATCAACGATCTGGGAGTGACGAATGCTACTCCGGACGTCGGAGCCTCCAACCCGGTGGTGGGCTCGGGCGGATCGCGCCACATTCAATTGGGAGCCAAGCTGATCTGGTAGTAAGTAAACGAAGGCCGGGGTGGTGTCTCACTTTCAGGGTTGGCTCACTCCAATGCGTCACCCTGAACTTTCGACTGAAGTCCCTCAGGATGCCCCCCGGGTTTCAGGGGAATTTTTCAGGTTTTCGGCACGAAGTGAACTAGTGCCCTTCCTAAGCTCGCCCGCACGTTGTCAGCCCCCCGGCCGGATTTCCACAGGATTTCCACTTACCCGTGATTCGCCTGAACCACAAAACAATCGGATAGAGACAGCAGAATCAAATTCCTAAACCATACCCATTGTGGTCACCAATTCAGTTAGCCACAACTAATCGCGCTTTCGAAAAGAGCTTATCTCTCCCCCTAGCAACCTATAAGTTTCTCATTGACAACAAATGGTTTAGGCGTAGGATGTGGACAAATGTGGTAGAAAGTGGTCGAGACGGTGGTGGCCGTGGGCAGCGTTGGAACTTTGAGAGGCGCCAGTGGATTTTGTAGCTGACACCCCAAAAAACAGCCCGAACGAACCAGCAGCACCCGGCATTTTGACCCCTTTGACCTCCCTCGCTGTGGCAGCACTCGTTTTCAAAAGATTTCCCGCCCTAAGGGGCAGAACACATGTTTCGCGGCAATCACCCAACTCGCGTCGACGAAAAGGGACGGCTCAAAGTCCCCGCGGAGTTCAAGCGGGTGATCGACGAGAAGTACAACGAGAAATTCTACATCACCAGCCTGGATGGCAAGGTTGGCCAAGTGTATCCCTTCGAGGAATGGGAACGGATCGAGCAGAAGCTGGCGGGGCTTTCCACCTTCAATCCTACGAAGAAGAAGTTTCTGGACCGGGTGAACTACTACGGGCAAGTGGTGGAGATGGACGGTCAGGGCCGGTTGCTGCTGCCGCAATTGTTACGGGAAGCAGCGCAGCTCAAAGGCGAGGTTGCCGTGACCGGGAATCTTTCCCATCTCGTAGTTCGCAACCTGGAGGCTTACCGCACCGAGATTGAGGAGCAGTCGTTCACCTCTGAGGATGAGAAGACGCTCGACGATCTGGGCATCTAGTGGACGAGGGTTCAACAAGCACCCCCGAGCGGGGTGGGCATGGTGGAAACAAGAGTGGCCATGTCCCGGTTCTTTTAAAAGAAGCGATCGACTTTTTAGCTATCAAGCGTGGCGGGACTTATATCGACGCCACGGTGGGCCTGGGCGGGCACAGTTTACAAATCGCAAAACGCCTCGGCGCACCGGGACATTTGATTGGGCTCGATAAAGATCCTGCGGCGCTGGATGAGGCCCGCATCAGGCTGACTTCTTCCGGGGGGGAGGGTTGGCCTGAGGTGGTTCTTCTGCATGGTTCTTTCGCGGAGGTCGGAGAGCGGTGCGGTGCGGCGTCAGCCGACGGACTGCTGGCAGATCTCGGCGTGAGCAGCCTGCAGTTGGACACAGTCTCACGGGGCTTCAGTTTTCAGGCGGAAGGCGCGCTCGACATGCGAATGAACACGCAAGCCGGGCTCACCGCCGAACAAGTGGTAAATCAGACGGACGAGGTCACACTCGCCAATCTGATTTACGAATTCGGTGAGGAAAGGAGGTCGCGGAGAATCGCCAGAGCCATTGTCCGGTCGCGGCCGATATTGACGACTGCGCAACTCGCAGCCGTGATTTCAGCCGCGGCCCGGCCAATGAATCAGGCAGAAAGAAGAATTCATCCCGCGACGAGGACCTTTCAAGCTCTCCGAATCTTCGTAAACCATGAACTGGACGACTTGCGGGCGCTGCTGAACGCGGCCCCGCAAGTGCTGAGACCAGGCGGAAGGATAGTGATCATCAGCTTCCACTCGCTGGAGGACCGCATCGTAAAGGATGCCTTCCGCGAAGGCGCGAAACAGGGGCACTACAAGTTGCTGACCAAAAAGCCAGTGACCGCCGGGGAAGAAGAGGTCGAGCGCAATCCGCGGGCACGCAGCGCAAAATTGCGTGCGGCAGAAAGAATTTAGTTCAAAAAGTTTACCCCTGGAAAACCAGCCAGGGACCCGGCCACAGCCGTTGACGGATGGGCCGGGATAAAAGTTCCGGGACGGCATCGCCTCTCACAACAAGGGCGAAACACAACTCTCTACCTTCTTCGGTGCCGTCCCGGAGAGATGGGAAGGTAGAACGGAGGCCATAGATGTACCGAGCAACGACGTACACAGGAACATTGATCGACGAATTGATTGCCACGGTGGAGCGTAGCGAGGCCCATGCCGACAGGCTCTTGCAGGACACACGCTCCCAGGAAGAGAAACTCGCCTACTGGTATGGGGTGGCGCAACAGGAAGTTGCGCAATTCGAATCCAGTCTGGCTGGGGTGGCATAAATGGCGGCGGCGCAGTGCGCAGCTCCGGTCATGCGGCCTAAACGCAGCTGGACGGGAACTCCCGAAATTTATTTCGCCAAGCCCATCGATAATTCGCGCCTGGTGAAAGTGGAGGACCCGCAGCGCAGTCGCGAAATGAAACAATTTGGAGTTGCTCTGGGCTGCCTGTTTCTGCTGGTCATGACTTTTGCCTGGCAGCATTTCAAGGCCATTGAATACGGTTACAAGATCGAGGCTCTCAGAGCGCAGCGCGATGGCCTGACGGAAGTAAATCGTGCCCTGCGCCTGGAGGAAGCCTCACTGCGCGATCCTGAGCGCATTGATGTTCTGGCGCGAAAGCTGGGACTGCAGTCCCCGCAGGCCGGCCAGGTAATGCACATGGATACGGTCTCGCCGGACACCGCAACGCCGGTGCTGGCTAGCGTGGCTCCGGTCTCGGTGGATTCGGCACGATAGGGAACAGCCCGGCCGGCTCTTGAAGGACCGCGGTCCTCCGGTCGGCCCGATAGGCGGGCGGGACGCCCGCCAGACAGCCGGTGACGCCGGCGCTACACAAGTCTGCTTGGCGGCTCCCGCAATGGTGGGCCGCCATGTTTGTCTAAGGGGCTTGGACCTTGGCAACGAGCACACCCCGCAACAGCGCGAATAAACGGCTCTACCTTCTGGGCGCAATCCTGGTGCTCTGGGCTGGTGCCATCTGCCTGCGCCTCGTCTATCTGCAGATCTTCCGCTATGGCGATTTCGAGGAGCGAGCGCAACGCCAGCAGCAGCGCACCACCGAAGTCGCGGCCCGGAGGGGAATCATCTACGACCGCGCCGGCCGCGAGCTGGCCATGTCCGTTTCCGTGGATTCCGTATTCGCGGTCCCGGTTGATATCCCCGACCTGGCGGGGACCATATCCCTAGTAGCGCGCATCACCAAGGCGGATCCCCGGGAACTGCTGGCGAAATGCAAGGCCGCCCGCACCTTCTGCTGGCTGGCGCGCAAGGCCGACGCCGAAACCGCCGACCGTATCCGGTCGTTAAATCTGCGCGGTATTTATTTCCAGAAAGAATCGAAACGCTTCTATCCCAAACGTGATCTGGCGGCGCAGGTGCTGGGCTATGTCGGCATGGACGACGAGGGCCTGAGTGGGATCGAACGCGCCGATGACGACGAATTGCGTGGCAAGCCCGGCCGCATGCTGATCTCGGTGGATGCCCGGCGCAAGTGGTTCGGCAGCGTCGAAAAGCAGCCTGACCCTGGCGAAAACGTGGTGCTGACCATCGACGAGAAGATCCAGTACATCGCGGAACGCGAACTGGAAATTGCGATGCAGCAGACCCATGCCGAGTCGGGCACGGTGGTCGTGGAGAACCCGAAAACCGGAGAGATTCTTGCACTGGCCAATCGTCCCACGTTCAATCCCAACCTGGCCAGCGACATCACGCCGCAAAAATTAAAAGACCACGCCGTCAGCGACGTGTATGAGCCGGGATCGACTTTCAAGGTGGTCACCATCGCTGCTGCGCTGGAAGAAAAACTGACCCATCCCAGTGAAGTCTTTGACTGCCAGATGGGTTCAATCGTCATCAACGGCATGCGGATCCGGGACAGCAAGCCTCACGGGCTGCTATCAGTGGCTGGCATTCTTGCCGAATCAAGCGATGTGGGAGCCATCAAGATCGCACTGCGACTGGGTGAAGAGCGCTTTTACAAGTACATTCGCGCCTTTGGCTTCGGGCAGCATACGGGCATCGAATTACCGGGCGAGACCCGCGGCCTTTCCAAGCCGCTGAATCGCTGGTCGAAAGTATCCATCGGCGCTATCTCCATGGGCCAGGAGATCGGAGTGACTCCGCTGCAGCTGGTGGGCATGATCTCTACCATCGCCAACGATGGTATCTGGGTGGCGCCGCGAATCGTTGCCGGCACCACAGAACCGCGGGGTGCTCCACAGATGGTGGCTTTTCATCGCGGAGTGCAGCGCCGTGTGATCTCACCGATGACGGCAGCGCAGATGAAACAGATGATGCAAGGTGTGGTCCTGCATGGCACCGGGAAGAAGGCCATCCTCGAGGGTTATAGCTCGGCGGGGAAGACCGGAACCGCGCAGAAAGTTGATCCTGCTACCCACGCCTATTCGCATACCAAGTACGTGGCCTCGTTCGCCGGATTTGCCCCGATCAATGACCCGGCCATCACGGTGGCGGTCATTCTGGATTCCGCGGTGGGCTTGCATCAGGGTGGACAAGTTTCAGCGCCGGTGTTCCAGAGAGTCACGCAGCAGGTCCTGGAATATCTACACACCCCCCACGACGTCGAGCTGCCACCCAGCCGCCAGGTCCTGCTGGCGGAGCGGCGGGTGAAAGATCAGGATGTCGAGGAAGGATCGCCCGACCGCCTGGGCGACACGCTGGATGCGTCCGATATTCCGCCGGCCGATGCGGGTGACCAACCGGCCGTGGCTGCCACACCCTCCTCGCCCAGCGTCACCGCCAGCGTGGTCGTGCCCGCAGCCATGCGCCAGCCTGAACCGGCCGCCTCAGCCGTTCCGCAGCAAAAGCAAAATACGACGCCGGATGACAAACCCGGCGCAACGCCACCTCCTTCTCACCTTCCGTCAAGCGGCACGGTGGTGCTGGACGTCGAGCAGGGCGGAATTGTAGTTCCATCGTTCCTGGGAAAGAGCGTCCGGGCGGCGATCGAGATGGCCCAGGAAAGCGGGCTGGATCTGGATGCGGTGGGCAGCGGGCTGGCCCGGCAACAATCACCCCTGCCAGGTTCACACGTAGCGTCAGGCTCGCAGGTGACGGTCAAGTTTGCGCGCTGAAGGGCCTCGCTGTCAGGAAAACGAAATCAGTTGTCACCCTGAGCGCATTGAAGCCCCTGGCGAGGCAGTACGTACGGAGAGGGGTCCTTCGACTCCGCCGAAAGTTTCGCGAGCAAAACGTTCACCTCTGCACAGGATGACGTTCTCTATTTCATAACGCTTTGCTCTTGTGACGACGCTTGTTTCATCGGCCCATTGCACTAGAATCCAGAACAATGACTTTCCTCGAACTCCTCTACGGCGCGGAAGTGCTTTCCCAAAGTGGCAATCCCGGTATTGGGGGGCTGGAGTATGACTCGCGCCGAATCAAGCCGGGCGATGCCTTTGTCGCCATGCGGGGCGAATCGAGTGATGGAAATAAATTCATCGACCAGGCGATCGCGGCCGGCGCAGTCGCGATCGTTACGGATTCAGGGACTGAAAAGGCCCGCCCAGACGTAGCCTGGGCCCAGGTGCCCCACGGACGCCGGGCTCTGGCGCGGCTCAGCGCCAACTTCTACAAGAAGCCGGCCGAGCGGCTGGCCATCACCGGCGTCACTGGCACAAACGGGAAAAGTACAACCGCATTTCTGATGGAATCCATACTTACCGCTGCTGGGCGCAAGAGCGCACTGGTCGGGACTATCGAATATCACGTTGCCGGAAAGACCCTGCCTGCGCCGCACACCACTCCGGAAGCGCTGGAACTGAATCGCCTTCTGAACCAGGCCCTGGGCCAGGCCGCAACCGAGGCCGTGATGGAAGTTTCCTCGCACGCGCTCGAGCAGCAGCGGGTTTACGGGATTCCCTTCGACGTTGCCATCTTTACCAACCTGACTCGCGACCACCTCGATTATCACCCCACCATGGAAGAGTATTTTTCCTCGAAGCAGATATTGTTCGAGGGCTGTGGCACTGAGGCGCCCCGTGCGGCCGTGCTGAACGGCGACGATGAGTATGGTCAGAAGCTGGTGAAGATCAGCAGAAAGCGCAGTTCCGAAGTGCTGATCTACGGGCTGGCGAAAGGAGACTTCCACGCCGAGAAAGTAGAAATTACTCCGCGGGGCACCAGATTTGATCTGGTCAGCCCGGGTGAGACCATTCCACTGTTTTCTCCGCTCATTGGAAAAGTGAATGTGTACAACATCCTGGCGGCAGCGGGCGCGGCTTATTTGCGGAACTGCAAGTCCGAGGAGATCGCGAAGGGAATCGCAGCGCTTACCCGCGTCCCGGGCCGCTTCGAACGTGTGGACTGTCAGCAGCCCTTTACCGTGGTGGTTGACTATGCGCACACTGACGACGCCCTGCGAAACCTGACTGCGCTGGCAAGGGAATTCGTTCAGCAGGCGGGACAAAGAGGCAAAGTGATCACGGTCTTCGGCTGTGGCGGCGATCGCGACCGGGCCAAGCGTCCATTGATGGGCGAGGCTGCCGGGAGGGGCAGCGATTTCGTAATCTTGACCTCGGACAATCCGCGCAGCGAAGATCCACTTGCCATTATTAACGACGCCATGGTCGGACTGCAGCGCTCGGGCACCAAGTACAAGACTGAGCCTGACCGCAAAGCGGCCATCGCGCTGGCGGTGCGCGAAGCGCATTCGGGGGACATTGTGCTGATTGCCGGCAAGGGTCACGAAAAAGAGCAGATCACCCGGGCGGGGGCAATCCCTTTTGATGATGTGGAAGTCGCGCAGACAGTTTTGCGCGATGGCGGGTACGACTGCAAGTCGTCCAACGCCGCCGCCGGAAAACGCAGATGAAGCTCGCGCTTTCGAGAGTCGCCGAATTCGTTTCGGCCAGCGGCGAGTTCGACCACAAGGCGATTGCCCAGGCCTATTCCATTGACTCGCGTACCATCCAGCCCGGGGAGCTCTTTTTCGCGGTCAAGGGCGAGCGCATGGATGGCCACGATTTCGTGCAGCAGGCGCTGGAGAAGGGCGCCGTGGCAGCGGTTGTGCGCGAGGACGAACTGGCGCGCTATGCGGTAAAGACCCGGCTGCTGGCCGTGCCGGATACCCTGGTCGCTTTGCAAACGCTGGGCGCCGCCGTCCGCCGTTTGTGGGCCAGGCCGCTGATCGGTGTGACCGGATCCACCGGCAAGACCACCACCAAGGAAGCGATTGCCCATGTGCTCTCTTCCCGCTTCCGGGTGCTGAAATCCGAGGGCAACTTCAATAATCATTTTGGCTTGCCCCTGATGCTGCTGAAAATCGAGCCCGAGCATGAGGCCGCAGTCATCGAGATGGGCATGTCGCATCGGGGAGAGATCGCCGCGCTGGCAAAAATCGCGCAGCCGGAAATTGGCGTGGTCACCAACGTGGCCCCCGTTCATCTGGAGTTTTTCAAGTCGGTGGCCGAAATCGCGCGGGCAAAGTACGAACTGATTGAGTCCCTGCCCGCCGGCGGGACCGCGATCCTCAACGCCGACGACGAGTATGTTTCCCAGTTCGGCCGCGACTTTCATGGCAAAGTGGTGCGCTACGGGCTGCACCTGACGGCTGATGTGCGGGCGGAGAACATCGTATCCCGCGGCGCCGCAGGGTCGGCGTTCGATGTGGTGGCGGGCGGCTGCCGCGAACCTGCGACATTGCCCCTGGTGGGCACGCACAATATCTATAACGCCCTGGCTGCGGTCGCAACCGGAATGGAGCGAGGCCTGAACCCGTCCGATGCCGCTGGCGCGCTGGCGACCCTGGCCCCGGCAGACAAAAGAGGGGCGGTCGTCCAAGTGGGCAACATCACGATCATCAACGATTGTTACAATTCCAATCCAACGGCCCTCAACACAATGGTGGATACGCTGGCGGCCATGCCCGCGAAGCGGCGGATTGTGGTCGCAGGCGAAATGCTGGAACTGGGTCCGGCAGGCGAAGAGTTGCATCGCCGTTCAGGCCGGCACATGGCCGAGAAGGGAATCGACATACTGGTCGGCGTGCGAGGCCTGGCGCAGCCGATGGTGGAGGCCGCAAGCCACGCCGGCATCAGGGCAGAATTCGTGGCCACACCCGAGGAAGCCGGCGAGTGGTTGGCCCGCGAAACCCGCGAAGGCGACGTAGTGCTGCTCAAAGCGTCGCGCGGGGTAAAGCTGGAACGGGCTTTGGAGGCAGTCGTCGGTCGTCAGTCTTCAGTCGTCGGCAAATCCAAGACTGCTGAAGGCCGTCATTGAACCCTGCTTCTTGACGACTGAAGACCGACGACTGGCGACTAAACGGGAGGCTGATTGCTCTACTGGCTGCTGTACCTGAAGCTGTTCCACTACTTCCCGCCATTCCGTATTTTCCGGTATTTGACCTTTCGTACGGCGTTTGCCAGCCTCACCGCTCTTTTCACGGCGCTGATCGTCGGCCCCATCGTCATCAACCGCTTGCGCGAATTTCAGATCGGCCAGTTCATCAGAGAAGAAGGACCCAAGGCCCATCAGAAAAAAGCCGGCACCCCGACCATGGGCGGTCTGCTGATCGCGATTTCCATCGTGGTTCCCACCCTGTTATGGGCTGACCTGAGCAACCTGTTTATCTGGATCGCGGTGTTTGCCACCTGCGCCTTTGCCGCCATTGGATTCGCCGACGATTACATCAAAGTGGTGAACCGCAGGAACCTGGGACTCACGTCAAAAGCCAAGCTGGGCTTGCAGATTGCGGCCAGCATCCTGATTGCAGTGGCGCTGATCGCCATGCAGACCCGGAACGCTTACTCAACCAAGCTGATGGTTCCGTTCATCAAGCAGTTCCATCCCGACCTGGTGATCGAGAGGCTGGTGAGCCACCCCGCGCTTTGGCCGCTGGCGTTTGTTCCTTTTGTCGCCTTTGTGGTGCTGGTGATCGTGGGATCCAGTAACGCCGTGAACCTTACCGACGGCCTGGACGGGCTGGCCATCGGCTGCACCGTCATCGCTGCCGGGGCGCTGGCCGTCCTCACGTACGTTAGCGGCCACGCCACTTTCGCCCAGTACCTCGAACTGCAGCGTATGCCGCTAGCCGGCGAATTGACTATCTTCTGCGGCGCCATGGTGGGGGCGGCCATTGGATTCCTTTGGTACAACGCCCATCCCGCCGAAGTCTTCATGGGAGACGTTGGCTCCCTGGCGCTGGGCGGCGCTATCGGAACGGTGGCCGTGATGATCAAGCAGGAACTGCTGCTGCCGTTCATTGGCGGCATCTTCGTGATCGAAGCTCTGTCTGTGATCCTCCAGGTCTTGTCCTACAAATTAAGGAAGAAGCGCATCTTCAAGATGGCGCCTCTCCACCATCACTTCGAACTGCTGGGCTGGTCGGAATCAAAGATTATCGTGCGCTTCTGGATCGGTTCCCTGGTATTTGCCCTGTTCGCCCTGACTACGTTAAAGCTAAGATAACGCTTCTAGCTTCTGGCTTCCGGCTTCTGGCCAATGACCGTGGGCAACAAGCTAAAAGCCAGCAGCCCGGAGCCAGAAGCCGCCCTTTTATGGATGTCGCAAAGAAACGCATTCTGGTTGTTGGACTGGGCAAGTCCGGCGTGGCCTCAGCCTTGTTTCTGCAGGCCCGGGGAGCGAAGGTCACGGTCTCAGACGCCAAGTCGCAGGACCAACTGGCAGAAGAAATCCCAGTCCTGCTCGATCACGGCATCGTGGTCGAAACCGGCGGGCACGGCGAACGTACGTTTCGGGGGCAGGACCTGATCGTGGTCAGCCCTGGCGTTCCGGTGGACTCCGCGCCTCTGGTGCAGGCCCGCGCTGTGGGCGAGCCCGTGATTGGCGAGATCGAGTTGGCGTCACAATTCCTGCCGAAGAACATTGTCGCCATCACCGGGTCGAACGGAAAAACGACGACCACCACCCTGGCAGGTGAAATTGTCGCGGCGGGCGGCTTCCCGACCGTTGTGGGCGGCAATATCGGCACCCCGGCAATCTCGCTGGTCGAGCGGACAAAGGACAACACCGTGGTGGTGCTGGAGGTGTCGAGTTTCCAACTGGAGACGATCCAGACCTTTCGCCCCAAGGTTGCGGTCGTGCTTAACATCACGCCCGACCACCTCGACCGCCATCGCACATTCGAGGCTTATACCAACGCCAAGGCGCGGATTTTTGAGAACCAGCGTGGAGAAGATTTCGCGGTGCTGAATGCCGACGATCCCACCTGTGCCGGACTGGCCAGCCGCACCCGGGCGCAAGTCTTCTGGTTCAGCCGCAAGGAGGAAGTAAAGCAGGGAGCGTACGTCCGCGATGGTCGGGTCCTTTTTCGCGATGCCAAAGGGCCGCGCGAGATCATGCTCGCCTCCGAGATACCGCTCAAGGGAGGCCACAATGTTGAGAACGTGCTGGCCGCGGTCTGCGTCGGCGCGCTTATGGGTTGCGAGCCCGGACGCATCGGCCAGGCGGTGCAGGTCTTCAAAGCGGTGGAACACCGGTTGGAATATGTTGCGACGATTCGCGGCGTGGAATATTACAACGACTCCAAAGCCACTAACGTGGATGCAACCATCAAGGCGCTGGAATCGTTCCCGGCAAATGTCCACCTGATCCTGGGCGGCAAGGACAAAGATAGCGACTATACCCTGTTGAACGACTTGCTGCGAGGGAGGGTCAAGCGCGTGTACACCATTGGCGCGGCCGCGGAGAAGATCGAGTCCCAGATCAAGGGCGTGGAGGTCGATCCCTCGGAGACCCTGGAAACAGCACTCCGACGCGCGTCGGCGACTGCCGCGGCGGGAGACATCGTGTTGCTGGCCCCCGCCTGCGCCAGCTTCGACCAGTTCCAGAACTATGAGCACCGGGGCAGGGTCTTCAAAGAGGTAGTGCATACCCTGGCCGCTGAAGCCCGAACCTGAGAAATCTGGGCGCGGCTCGCACTCGTGTTTTCTGCCTTAGCCACAGTCCACGCGAGGAACAGCGCCACAAATTCACGCCCTGTTAACCAAACCGTTTGAAAAACAACCTATGCTCTGGTATTGGCCATCCATACCAGAAAGAGCAGAGCCAGGCTGACCATGGTGCGGTCGGTCAGTGTCGCCGGGAGGCGCGTCCGCATGAGTACCGCGATTTTCAGGAGCCCGGAACCGGAGTCCCCCTACACCTATCTGGTAAAGCGCACGGTCGAGGCTTGCCGGGTCGCCAAGGAAGCCGCTGCCACTGCGGCCGAGGGCATAGCTACCGCATCTCATGCGCTGCTCAATACTCTTCGTGACCGCGAAAAAGAACTCGACCACCTGGACATGGAAATCGATGCCGGAGTGACCCAGGTCGTTACTCAGGTTACCGATGCGGAAGCGCGCGAACTGCTGGCCTGCATGAAGTTCATGATCAGCCTGGAACGCATCGGCGATTTGCTACTCAGTTTTGCCGGCAGCGCGCAAGCGGTTTGTGCCCGCATCGAACCGCAAGACATTCGCGATCTCACCCACATGGCGACGGTGCTGGAGAAAATGCTGGCCGACGCGGGCAGTGCTTTTTCCACTCGTGACGTTAAGAAAGCGGTTGACGTGCTGCGCGCCGACGCGGAGATCGATCGCCTGCGCAACCTCATCTTCCTGCGTCACATCGAAAACCCGGAGGGCCTGCAGCGCCACGCCAGTTTGCAGGTCATCTTTATGACTCAGTCGCTCGAGCGCGCGGGCGATCATGCCAAGAACCTCGCGGAAGAGGTTTGCCATTTCGTCAGCGGCCATACCGTCCGCCACGTCCTGATGACTTACGACAAACCCATTGAACAGATGTTCCTGGATTGGTTACGCGCCCGCGAAGAACAGCAGTAAATTCATCCCAATGTGACGTCCGTCACAGCTTTGCCCGTACCCGGCAACCTACGATCAGAAAGTAGCGTCGGCGTCCCGCCGGCTGTCGGGTGGGCATCCTGCCCGCCTATCGGGCCGGCGAGACGCCGGCGCTACCCAACCCAACCTGTTCTCCGGCCGCATCACTCACGCCACGATCCGCATTCTCGACTGGATCGCCGGTCGGACCCTGCCGCCGGACAATCTCCCTGAACATCTGCGCACCGGGAGGCGAGGCGAAGAGGACGCCTACTTCTATCTTCGGAGAAACGGCTACACCATGGTCGCCCGCAATTTTCGTTCGCCTAACCGGCGCGGCGAAATCGACCTGATCGGCTGGCATGAGGACGTCCTCTGCTTTGTCGAAGTCAAGACCCGCACCACCCACGATGTGAAGCCCGCGGAAGCTGCCGTGGATCGGGAGAAACGCCGGGAACTGTTGGCCGTCGCCCGGGAATACCTGCGTCACCTGCCGCCGGAATGCCCGTGGCGCCTCGAAGTCATCAGCGCGTACTATGATCGGGGTTCATGCCAGCCGCAGATCGAGCTGTTCCGCAATGTTCAGCTCTAGGCGTAAAATAACTGCATTTGTTTCGCGCGGCACATTACCGTCCGCGGAAAGGATTCCAGTAATTGCCTGAGCTGCGCAAGGACCCAATCGTCGGCCGCTGGGTCATCATTTCGACCGACCGTGCCAAGCGTCCCACCGACTTCGCTCGCGAGGGAATCAAAATCAAAGGCGGCTTTTGCCCCTTCTGTTACGGCAACGAATCCAAGACCCCGCCTGAGATCCAGGCTTACCGCCCCAATCCCAACGGCGGGCCTCCGCCGCAGCGCGACAGCCCGGGCTGGACAGTGCGCGTGGTTCCCAACAAGTTTCCGGCTCTCGGTATCGAGGGCAATCTCAACCGCCAGGCCGAAGGCATGTTCGACCGCATGAACGGCATCGGAGCCCATGAGGTCATCATTGAGACTCCGGACCACAACGCCAGCCTGGCCAATCTTCCACCCAAGCGCATCGAAGATGTGCTCTGGACTTTCCGCGACCGTATCCTTGATCTGAAGAAAGACCGCCGCTTCAAGTACATCCTGATTTTCAAGAATCACGGGGAAGCGGCCGGGGCCTCGCTCGAACATGCACACTCGCAACTTATCGCGCTGCCCATTCTCCCGATTTACGTGAGTGAGGAAATAGAAGGTGCCAAGCAGTACTACATTTACAAGGAGCGCTGCGTCTTCTGCGACTTGATCCGCCAGGAGACCGAGACCGGGACCCGCGTGGTTTCGGAGAACGTCGACTTCATCACTCTCGCTCCCTACGCACCCCGCTTTCCATTTGAGACCTGGATCCTTCCCAAACAGCATGAGTCGGCGTTCGAGAATTCTTCCACCCACATGTTTGAGAACCTGGCCCGGGCGCTGAAGACCTTGCTCAGCCGGGCGGAGCGCGTCCTGGATAACCCTCCTTACAATCTCGTCATCCACTCTTCGCCAGTGCAGGACCCGACCAACGACCACTATCACTGGCATATCGAGTTCATGCCCAAGCTCACCAAGACGGCAGGCTTCGAGTGGGGGACGGGGTTCTACATCAATCCCACGCCGCCGGAGGAAGCGGCGAAGTTTTTGCGCGAAGCCAGTGTGGAAGAACCGGCGGCCACAACCACGGGCTAGCGGCGGGCCCGATCATCATAAAAATGCACGCCCCGGTTTGACACCTTTACCCGCCCTCACTAAGATTTCCGCGCTTGCGAGACTGTTTATGAAACGTCTGCTCCTCCTGCTGCTGACGTGTGCAACGTTTGGCTACGCCGCGGTGAATCCTGCCGCGCTGCTCAACAACGTTTCCAACCGCACCACCATCAACTTGAATGGCGCATGGCAGGCCATCATCGATCCTTACGAAATCGGCCTGAATGGCCGCTTTTACCTGAACGCCAAACCCAAGGACAAGCATGAGCTGGTCGAATACGATTTCGACAAGTCCGATGTCCTGAATGTTCCCGGCGACTGGAACTCGCAGAAGAAAGAGTTGTTCTTTTACGAAGGTCCGGTGTGGTACAAGAAGTCGTTTTCCTACCGCAAGGGGGAACGCAAGCGGGTCTTCCTGTATTTTGGTGCCGCCAACTATTTCACTCGCGTTTATCTCAACGGGCAGGCCCTGGGCGAGCATGAAGGCGGGTTCACGCCCTTCGATTTTGAAGTCACCGACCAGATTCGTGAAGGCGACAACTTTGTCGTCGCGGAGGTCAACAACGCCCGCCGCCGCGATGCCGTCCCCACTGTGACTACCGATTGGTGGAATTATGGAGGGCTCACGCGCGATGTAATGCTGGTCGAGGTCCCCGGAACTTTCATCCAGGACTACTTCGTGCAGCTCGCCAGGGGATCGAGCAGCGACATCTCGGGCTGGGTGCAGCTTAATGGCTCCGCGTCAGTGCAGCAGGTGACGGTTGAAATTCCCGAGGTCGGGATCAAACAAACGGTTACCACCGATGCGGTCGGCCGCGCCGAGTTCCGTTTTCCCGCCAAGCTCGAGCTGTGGTCGCCAGAGCATCCCCGGCTCTACGACGTTGTATTGTCGAGCAGCGCCGACAAGATACACGACGCAATCGGTTTCCGCACCATCGAAACCCGCGGCACCCAAATATTGCTTAATGGCAAGCCCGTTTTCCTGTGGGGCATCGCCTTGCATGAAGAAGCTCCGGTCCGCGGCGGACGTGCCTTCAGCGAAAAAGATGCGGAAACCCTGCTGGGGTGGGCACGGGAACTGGGCTGCAATTTCGTGCGCCTGACACACTACCCGCACAGCGAGAACATGACCCGGCTGGCTGACCGCATGGGGATCATGGTGTGGTCTGAAATCCCGGTGTACTGGGACATTGACTGGGAAAACCCAGCCACTCTGCAAAACGCCGAGAGCCAATTGCACGAGATGATCGCCCGCGATCACAACCGGGCTTCGATAGTCTTGTGGTCGCTTTCAAACGAGACTCCGGTCAAGCTGGCGCGGACCTCATTCCTGCGGCAGCTTGCAGACGCTGCGCGCCTGCAGGACTCGACTCGCCTGATCACCTCCGCGCTGAACCACGTTGACGAGGCTGGCCCGGACACTCGTGCCCTCAATGATGCTGTGGGTGAGTACCTCGATGTGTTGGGGCTCAACGAGTATCTGGGCTGGTATGGAGGGCGTCCGGAAGACGCCGACCGCATGCAGTGGAAGTTCGTCTGGGATAAGCCCGTCATCGTGAGCGAATTCGGTGCCGGCGCGCCCTACGGCAGACATGGCGAAGCGGACGAGCGCTGGACCGAGGAGTATCAGGCCAATCTTTACCAGCACCAGATCATCATGCTGAAAAAGATTTCAGCGCTCGCAGGTTTGTCGCCCTGGGTCCTGATGGATTTCCACTCGCCGCGCCGCCTGTTGCCCGGCACACAGGATTACTACAACCGCAAAGGGCTGGTTTCGGATCAGGGGCAGCACAAGCAGGCTTTTTACGTGCTGCAGAGGTTCTATCGGGAAATGGAAGCCGGTAACTACGACTTTATCCATCCCCGGGATCATCCAGCATTGTTCGGAAAAGCACGGCGTCGCGTGTCAACAAAGCCTGGAAATAAACTGCGTGGAAGGGCGCGGCTTCATCCCTGCCATCAAAGTCTGTAAGGAGACGCGGCTTCAGCCGCTGGGGGTTGGCTTCTAGGCCTGGGTACGGTCTAAAAACTCAGAGTGCCATGCCATCTGGATCGCTTCCAACTTGCCCTCGTTCGACTTCTTGGGATCGTCCTTGAACTCGGGCAATTCCGTCACCAGACGATGCAAATCGGTGAAGCGCACGGCCAGCGGATCAATTTCCGGATGCTGTTCCGAAAGCAGGATTCCGAGGTCATCCGCATCATCCCAGGTCAGCTCTTTCGGCATGCATTTGCTCCTTGTAAATTCGTCGTTGGCCAACGACTGCACCTTAGTGTTCTTCCGAAACATAATTCCGGTTCCACGCCGGAATCTCGACTACGACTTTGCCGGGCTTATTGATCACGGCCTGACAGCCGAGTCGGGAGTTTAACTGCAAATCGGCGGCCATGTCCAGCCGGTCGGCTTCGTCGTCATCCATCTCGGAAAGATTGCCGGCGCCCTCTTTTACCCAGATGTGACAGGTGGTGCAGGCGCAATTGCCGCCGCAGGCGTGGTCCAGCCGGATGCCGTTGTTCAGGGCAACGTCAAGCAGCGATTCCGGTTTGCCGTGGTCCTTGTAAGGCAGCTTGCCATGCTCGAACTGCACCGTCTTGCCTTCGGGCAGAAATGTGACCTGGACCGTGTTCTCGCCGGGGGGATCAACGGTTGCCGTTCCTGCTCCCTGAGTTTTCTCTTCTGCCATTTAGCAGCTCCTTATAGCGCCGACGTCCCGCCGGCGGTTGCGAGGGCATCCTGCCCTCGCCTCCGCTGGGGCTAAAGCCCCCCAAAAAAATAGGCCGAAAATTGCAGCGCTAAGGCGCTGCTCTACCCAAAACCTATTCAAACTCCGCTTTGGCCACGGGATGCGGCGCGTCTGGTCCTTCACCCCTGTCCGCCTGGTCCATGGTCTTGCCCTTCAGGGCCGTGGACACTGCGCTATCCATCATCAGCTCGGCCAGCCGCATCGTGCCCTGATTCAGCGCATCGATGGCGGTGCGGATTGCCTGATAATCGTCTTCACCCTCCACCTGCTTCAAAGCGTTTTCCAGCTTGGCGATGCGCTTCTTTTCGGCGCTGGTGAGCTGTTCCCAGGCCGGACTCTTCTTTCCTTTTTCGAGCGCCGCCAGGATGGTGCCGGCTTCGTTGCGTGCCTCGATCACTTGCCGTTGACGGAAGTCCTCCTCCGCCGAGTCAAACGAATCGAGAATCATGCTCTCGACTTGCTCATCCGTCAAACCGTAGCTGGGCTGGACTTCGATTTCTGCCTCGGTTCCACTGCGCTGTTCACGCGCGGACACGTGCAGGATGCCATTTGCGTCGATGAGAAATTTAACTTCCACACGAGGTATTCCGGCCGGCATCGGCGGAATGCCTTTCAGATCGAAGCGGGCCAGCGAGCGGCAGTCTTTTGCCAGCTCCCGCTCGCCCTGCAGCACGTGGATGGCGACGTTGGCCTGTCCGTCCACCTGCGTGGTGTAGTGCTGGGTGGCGGAGGCGGGAATCGTTGAGTTGCGCAAAATGATCTTGTCGGTCACGCCGCCCGCGACTTCAATGCCCAGCGACAAAGGCGTGACGTCGAGCAAGAGCATGTTTTCCGTGGCTTCGGAGCCGCCAGCAAGAATATGGGCCTGCACCGCGGCGCCGAGGGCCACGACTTCGTCCGGATTCAGGTCGGTGTGCGGCGTCCGCCGAAACATCTCTTCGACCAGCGCGCGCACTTTTGGAATTCGCGTGGAGCCGCCCACCAGCACCACTTCATCAATCTGTTCGGCCTTGAGTCCGGCATCTTTCAGCGCCTGCCTGCAGGGGCCGACCGTGCGATCGATGATGGGCTGAATCAGTTGCTCGAACTGCTGCCGTGTGATGGCTCTTTGATAATGTTGCCCGCCAGCCAGCTCGACATCAAGCGTAGTCGCGGGCTGCGACGAAAGCGCAATCTTGGCCTCAATGACGGCCTTGCGGATGGTGGCTACGGCTTCGCCATTGCGCGATACTTCCAGACCCATGTCGCCGCGAATGTCGTCCAGCGCAATCGTAATCAGGAGATTGTCAATGTCATCGCCGCCGAGGTGCGTGTCACCGTTGGTTGCGACGACCTCGAAGATTCCGTCGTGCAACTTGAGGATTGATATGTCGAACGTGCCCCCACCCAGGTCGTACACGGCCACAATACCGTTCTGCCTCTTATCGAGCCCGTAGGCGAGGGAAGCCGCCGTCGGCTCATTGACCAACCGTAGGACTTCGAGGCCGGCGATTCGTCCGGCGTCCTTTGTCGCTTGCCGCTGGGCGTCATTGAAATAGGCGGGGACCGTGATGACCGCTTTCGTGACCGGCCCATTGAAGAATCGTTCGGCGTTGCGCTTGAGTTGGCGGAGCACGAATGCGGAAATCTCCGGAGGTGTGAAGGTCTTCTCGCCCAGCCGGATGCGCAGCACTTCGCCGGGCTGAAGATCATCGGCCAGGCGAAAAGGAAACAGCTTCAGTTCCTCCTGGATATCCTCGATGCCGCGCCCCATCAGGCGCTTGATCGAGTACACGGCACGCTCCGGAGTCTCGATCAGATACTTGCGTGCTGCGTTGCCGACAATGATCTGGTCTTTCTCGTCCAGCGCCACCACGGATGGCACCAGGTTCAACCCGTCTTCGCCCGGGATCACGACAGGCCTGTCCCCTTGCATGAAAGCCACCAGCGAGTTGGTGGTTCCGAGATCGATGCCGACGATGCGATCGTTAGACATACTAAAAATTGCAGATTGCAGATTTAAGATTTCGGATTTTCAATCTAAAATCTGAAATCACAAACCTGAAGTTTCTTAGTTTCCTAGCGCCTCATTCACGTCCCGTACCAGGTTCCTGATGTAGCTGCGCCGGTTCAGCAGATCGACCATGCGGTCCAGCGCCGCGCGCCGTTCTTCCACGCTATCGCTATGACGGTCGATGGCCGAGTCCCAGCGGTTCCAGTGGTCCTTCAATTCTTCTGCCAACTCCTCGTACTTTTTCTCGAGCTGGGACTTATGCCCTTCCAGATCTTTCACCAGGGCAGGATCGTCTTCGCCCATCTTCTGGTTCATGCGCAGCTCTTCAAGTTGCATGTTCAGCTCGAACACTTCTTCGAGCAGGTCGGGAGGTACAATCTGTTTCTTAATTTCGCCGCTGGCGCGCGCTTTTTCCGTAGCGGCCTTCGATTGCTCTTCGAGTTCCACCCCTTCCAGCCGCAGCAGGTACTGGGTACGTTTTATGGGATCTTTCAAGGTGCGGTAGGCGTCGTTGAGCAGCGAGCTTTGTTCCAGGCTCCACTCCTGCTCGCGCTTGTCGGCGCGGGCATTGAGGTCGGGATGCAGCTTGCGGCTCAGTTCGTAGAACTCCTTTTCCAGTTGAGTGACGTCCAGATTCAGCTTCCGGGGCAATGCGAAGAACGAGAAGTAGTCCACCGGCAAAGGTGGCTGCACTTTGCCGCAGGCATGGCAGAAGTGGGCGGCGCGCATCTCGCCGCACGACCAGCAACTGGCGGTGGTCTCGCCGCCCGCGGCCGCCGCAACCGTTCTGGAAGTATCAATCCTCATGTCTAAACTGTGTGGCTAATGTTGGTCGTGTGGCGCGGGCGCCCTCGCCCGCGACCGATGCACGCACCATAAAAATTCTCAGAGGTTTCCAATTACCAGATCGAGGAAGTTCGACCGGAGCGCGGAGGGCCTTGCCGCTCCAAGCTCGCGGGCGAGGGCGCCCGCGCCACACCAAAACTACCCTGAGAATGACGAACCGCAGCCGCATGACTTCGATGCATTCGGATTAATGAACACGAATCCCTGCTGCATCAGAGTCTCCTGATAATCCAGGACCATGCCGTTCAGATAGATGAATGATTTCGGATCGACAAACACGCGCACATCGCCAAACTGGAAAATACGGTCGCGCTCGCGGGGCTGGGTATCGAACCGGATGTTGTAGCTCAGACCCGAACACCCGCCGCCTTGCACACCCAGGCGCAACCCGCCCTGCTCCGGCGAGATGCCTTCCTTGATGATGGCCGAACGCACCTTGGCCAGCGCCTTCTCCGTGACCTTCACTCCGCCCTTGGTCTGGGCGGCAGGCTTGGCCGTTTCTTCTGTTGTGGTCGCCATAAATGGTCCAAAATGCCGATGTCGGCCCCACTTACTGAGAGCTGACAGCTACTTCGCTTCGGCAGCTACCGGTTTGGACGCGCCCTGCTTGGCCTTCCAGTCATGGATTGCCGCCCGAATGGCGTCTTCCGCCAGCACCGAACAGTGAATCTTCACCGGCGGCAGCGCCAGCTCCTTCACGATCTCGGTGTTCTTGATCTGCAGCGCTTCGTCGACCGTCTTGCCCTTCACCCATTCGGTGGCGAGCGAGGACGACGCGATGGCGGAGCCGCAGCCGAAGGTCTTGAACTTCGCGTCTTCGATAATGTTGGTCTGGGGATTCACCTTGATCTGCAACTTCATCACGTCGCCACACTCCGGGGCGCCCACAAGACCAGTCCCGACTTGGTTGCTGTTCTTGTCCAGCGAGCCCACGTTGCGCGGGTTTGAGTAGTGATCGAGTACTTTGTCGCTATATGCCATTGTTGACCCTCTCCTGAAAAATTAAGCTCGTGTCATCCTGAGCGCAGCTTGATCGGTTGCTTTGCAACCGGTCAACGGAGTCGAAGGACCCCTAATTCCTACGGGGAAGCACCTCAGGGGCTGAAGCCCCATTCATTTGAGGCCCGGTTATTGCAGGGCTGAAGCCCTTCTCCACCCTAAACACCACAAGTCCTGCTCCACCCTAAACATTGCTCCACCCTGAGATCCAGGCGAACCGCCCAGAAGCCTGCCCACAGATCAGGGTGTCCCTGCGAGTTCAAAGGACTATTCTGCCGCCCACTTGACGCTCTTCAGATCCACGCCTTCTTTCGCCATTTCGTACAGTGGCGAGAGCTCGCGCAACCGTTCCACTGTTTCGACCACCCGGTCGGCCACGTAGTCCACCTCGGCTTCGGTGTTGAAGCGGCCAATGCCGAAGCGAATCGAGCTGTGGGCCAGATCGTCGCCGGTTCCCAAGGCCTTTAATACATAAGATGGCTCCAGAGTCGCAGAGGTGCACGCTGATCCGCTCGAAACTGCGATGTCATTGATGCCCATCAGTAAAGACTCGCCTTCGACGTAAGCGAAGCTGATATTCAAATTGCCGGGCAGACGATGCTCCATGGAGCCGTTGATGTAAACCTCGTCCAGTCGGCCCATGATGCGGTCGCGCAGCCGGTTGCGCAAGCCCGCCAAACGGCACGCTTCTTTCGCCATCTCTTCCGAGGCAATGGCGCAGGCCTTGCCCAGCCCAACAATTCCGGGGACGTTCAGGGTCCCGGAACGCATGCCGCGCTCGTGCCCGCCGCCGTCGATGATGGCGGAAATCTGCACCCGGGGATTCTTGCGTCGAACGTACAGGGCGCCGACGCCCTTGGGGCCATACATTTTGTGGGCCGAAATCGACATCAGGTCGATGTTCATCTTGTTCACGTCGATCGGAATCTTGCCGACCGCCTGAGTGGCGTCGGTGTGGAAGATCACCTCACGGTCGTGACAGAGCTTCCCGATTTCCGCGACCGGTTGCAGCACGCCAATCTCGTTATTGGCAGCCATGATCGTCACCAGGATGGTCTTGTCATCTATGGCGCGCTCCAGTTCTTCCAGATCGATCAGGCCGTCCTTCTGCACCGGCATGTAGGTGACGCGGTAGCCATACTTCTCAAGTCGCTTGCAAGTGTCGAGCACAGCCTTGTGCTCGGTCACGGCAGTGATGATGTGGTTGCCCTTTTCCCGGTACATCTCGGCCACACCTTTGATGGCGAGGTTGTCGCTTTCCGTGGCACCCGAAGTGAAAATGATCTCTTTGGGAGTGGCGCCGATCAGCTTGGCCACCCGCTCGCGCGCGGTTTCGACGCCTTCCTCGCCCGCCCAGCCAAACGAGTGGTTGCGGCTGGCGGCGTTGCCGAATTTCTCCATGAAGTAGGGAAGCATCTCTTCCAGCACCCGGGGATCCATGGGCGTGGTGGCGTGGTTGTCCATGTACACCGGCAGCTTCACGCCGTTGGCAGCAGTGCGCTGCTCCTGGGTTTCGGGGTGTCCATTTGTCCCCTGGGGGATCGTCCTTACTTCCGTGCTCATAAATTGCTCTCCTCAGAACCTGCTTATCCAATGGTTACGAATTCGGTTGCGCTCCTTGGGGTCTTGTCGTGGCCCGTCTTCTCGCCCTCGTGTGCGGGCTCTTCTTTCATCTCCAGGATAGTGATGCGCCGCAGCAACTCTTCGATTCCGTGGCTCACCCGGCGCAATGGCTCCCGGATACTGCAGCGGTCGCTCTGGTCACACTCCCCGCGCACGGTTACGCATGAAGTGATAAAAAGCGGGCCGTCGATGGCCCGGATCACCTCGAAGGCCGAGATCTTTCCCGGATCGCGAGCCAGTGTGTAACCGCCGTTCGTCCCATGTTGTGAATGGAGCAACCCGGCCTTAACCAGCCGCTGCAGGATCTTGGCCAACGCCTCCTGGGGTATGCCGTAGGCGTCGGCTACATCCTTGGCGCTACAGGCGCCGCGCTCGCCATGCTCGGCCAAATGCTTCATGGCCATCAACCCGTAGTCCGCCTTTTTGGTCAGTTTAAGCATGATCAGCAATTTCCGACCTTTTCAGTCGGATATATCTATATTAGATGCCAACCCGTCCAAATGCAACCCCTTACAGGCAATGGTCAATAACTTTTGTTGAGATGCGACGGATTACGCTTAACCGCGGGAGCCGCCAGTATGGCACAAGGTTCCTGCGGCGGTTCCGGGGGAGGTGCCATACCGTGTATCTGGACGGAGCCTTCTCCGCTAAAGATCACTGCAGGGGGCTTGACATCTGGGGAGGGCGGTCTAAAATACCGAAAATTTCCGGCGAAATCTCCCGGCCGTTTGACAGGGACACCAGCATCCGGATTTATGACTCCATCCTCGCCGTCTGAACTCCCCGACAAGAGAAGAAACATGCCACCGTGCAAGCACCCACGCGTCCAGATCGTGGCCCGCGAAGAAGACTCCGAATTCGTTGAATGCAAGGAATGCGGTGACATCTTCGAATCCAGCGAATTCAAGGACATGATCATCGAAGACACCAAGCTTCCCAAGGAAAGCTAATTTCCGTGCGGAGCTGTTTCATCGGAGGGTGCCGCGGCTGCGCGGGCGGGATGCCCCTCGCGACCGCCCGCGGGACGCCGGCGCTACACGGAACCCTTTGTGACATAAGTAACCGGGCTTCCGGCCTTTAAGCTTGTTGCGACCGTAACAGTTTGTTAATGTCGCCCGGGGATTATCTTGTCCGCAAAAAGCCAGACTCCGCTTGTAGCCCTGGTGGTTGACGACTCCATGCTGATCCGGCACACCGTCTGCCGCTTTCTCGAGGAGCGCGGCTACACCGTGGAGTCGGCGACCAACGGCGAAGAAGCGCTGCCCATGGCGCAGCGGATTCATCCCGACATCATTATCACGGACATGCAGATGCCCAAGATGAGCGGCACCGAACTCATCACCGCGCTCAAGGCCCAGCCCGAGACCGCTGATATCCCGATCGTGATCGTGGCCGGGAAAAACAGCGGCTTCGATGCCCAGGAACACCGCGCCAATTTCGCCATTTTCAAGGACATCGACATCGAGGCCCAGCTCACAAGAGCGCTCGAAGCTCTTCTCGGAAATCGCGTTACCAAAGCTAAGGCTGCAGTGAAGGGGTAGGGCAGCAATTAGCATTTGGCTTTCGCCCGGCACCAATGCATCTCTTCTTCCAACGTTTGCCAGGAATGTTTTGGCGCATGGCCAATTGCCAAGTGCCTTATCGCAGTGCCATCCCTGCCTCCGCCGAGAAATCCATCGCGGCAAACTCCTGGGCAGTAAATTTAGGATAAGCCGCGGCCGCGATCATGGCGGCGTTGTCGGTCGAAAGCGGACGGGAAGGGAAATACACAGGCAGGCCTTCCATGGTGGCGTCCTGCTCGAAGCGCTGGCGCAATTCGTTGTTCGCGGCCACTCCGCCGGTGACGAACAGAGTGGCAGCGTTGCAGGCCCGTGCCGCAGCCAGAGTCTTCATGACCAGATCACCCACCAGGGCCCGCTGAAATGAAGCCACCAGATCCAGCGTCTTCCGGTCGGTATGAAGCAGGTAGTCTTCTAGCCTGGGCTTCTCGATCGTGCTCAAGGCTTTTCGTCGCGCCTCGATCGACGCCCGCATATCGTGAACCTCCACGTAGCGCAAGACCGCAGTCTTGATCCCACTGTAGGAAAAATCGAAACGCGGGCCTGCCCTGGCATCGCTGTTGTCTTTCCGGTCGCGGCGCTTGAGCTGCGCGGGGGGGAACTTCACCGCTGTGGGATCGCCGTGCGAGGAGAGCTTGTCGATGATGGGGCCACCCGGATATCCCAGCCCGAGCAGCTTGGCGACTTTATCGAAAGCTTCGCCGGCAGCATCGTCGCGGGTGTGACCGATGTTCTGATACGACCAAAGTTCTGCTCGTTGCTCGGCCAGGTAGAGATGAGTGTGTCCGCCCGAAACTACCAAAGCCAGCACGGGAAAATTCACTTCTTGATTGTTTTTTTGGCGTTCCTCGAGCAGTACGGCATGAATGTGTCCCTCCAGATGATTGACCGCGATCAGCGGCTTGTCGAGGGCAAAGGCCAGCGCTTTGGCGTATCCGATTCCGACCAGGAGGGCCCCGGCCAGGCCGGGCCCCTGGGTGACCGCGAGCGCGTCGATCGACTGGTAGGTCTGCCCGGCATCAGCCAGGGCTTTACGGACCACGGGCACGATCGCCTTCAGATGCTCCCGCGAGGCCAGCTCCGGAACCACTCCGCCATAAGGCTGGTGCGCTGCGATCTGCGAGAAGATTACGTTCGAGACCATTCTCTCGCCCGAATACACCACCGACGCGGCCGTCTCATCGCACGAGCTCTCGATGCCGAGAATGTAGGCACCCGCCATGGTCTCCAGTTTAAATCACGTGTGGGTTGGGACACTCCTGTCCGACGCCTTTGACTTTGATTCTGTTTGATGGAAAACAGCTAGCACCCGACAAACCAAAATCCAAAACAAAATCCAACCCACAAATCAAGGTCAAATGCGTCGGACAGGAGTGTCCGACCCACACGGGCTACAATATTCCTGCGATGTCGAGCGGAAACCCGAGCGCACCTCCCGCCACTGAGCCGGTCAGTTCGCTCTACGATACCCGGCTGCCCCAACTTTCCTGCTGGCGGCGCATGCAGATTCCGGTCATCGCCGCGGCGGTCATCGCGACCATTCGCCTGCTTGGCCCCACCCTGCGTTTCGAAGAACTGGGCATGCATCACTACCGCCAATCCCGCGCCAAGGGAGTGCCGGTGGTTTCCGCCTTCTGGCATCGCTGCATCATTTCCGCCACCTGGTACTGGCGCAACCGGGGAGTGGTGGTGTTGAACACCACCAATTTCGACGGCCAGTGGACGCGGCGCGTGATCGAACACTTTGGATTTAGCACCGCCCAGGGCAGTTCCACCCGCGGCGGCTTGCGCGGACTTGCAGTCATGGCGCGGCGCATGGAAGAGGGCGTGGACTCGTCGTTTACCATCGATGGCCCGCGTGGTCCGCGCTACGTGGCCAAACCTGGACCGGTGATGCTGGCCCGCAAGACCGGCCGTCCTATCTACGTTTTCCATATTGGGGTTGAAAAGGCGCACACGCTGGAAAAAGCCTGGGACCTGATGGCGATTCCGCATCCTTTCTCACGGGCGGTGATCGTAAGCGCTCCCCTGATTGTGGTTTCTCCCGACGCGGATGCGGCAGAACTCGAACGCAAGCACGCGGAGATGCAGGCTGCCCTCGAACGTGTCCGCGACCTGGCTGAATCATGGTTTAGATTGAGCGAAGCGGAACGTGAGCGGCTGCGCAAGGAATGGAATGCCTGAATCGTCCCGAATCACGCGGAGACAGCCGCCTTCGGCTGTCTCGGCGCTAGCTGGGCGACATCCAATTCCATAGAAGAAATGCCCGAGATAAAAGAGTTCGCGGAGCGGATTGTCCGCACACTACAGGAGCATGGCCACCAAGCCTACCTGGTCGGGGGATGCGTCCGCGACTTGGTAATCGGTATCGAGCCCGCCGACTACGACGTCACCACCGACGCCACGCCTGACGTGGTGATGCGGATCTTTCCTGAAACCTACGCCGTGGGCGCGCAGTTCGGAGTCGTGCTGGTGCCGGTAAGAGACGGCACAAGCAACGTTGTGGAAGTGGCCACCTTTCGCAGCGATATCAGCTACAGTGATGGCCGCCATCCCGACCAGGTGCGTTTCAGCAAGAGCGCTCAGGAAGATGTCGAGCGCCGCGACTTCACCGTCAACGGTCTGCTGCTCGACCCCGTCAAGAATGAGGTGCTGGATCTTGTCGGCGGCCGCAAGGACCTCGAAGCCGGAATCATTCGCACCATCGGTCTGCCCGAGCGGCGCTTCGCCGAAGACAAGCTGCGCATGCTGCGCGCGGTGCGCTTTGCCGCGAGATTCGAATACACCATCGAGCCTGAAACTGTTGCCGCGATCCAAAAGCTGGCGGCCGGGATCACTCAAGTCTCGCGCGAGCGGGTTCGCGCTGAATTGACCAAGATGCTCACTGAGGGCCACGCCCGGCAAGCCTTTCTGTTGCTCGATCAGACTGGTCTGCTGAAGGAGATCCTGCCCGAGATTTCGGCCATGAAAGGGGTGCAGCAACCGCCGGAATTCCATCCTGAAGGCGATGTGTTTGTGCACACTCTGCTGCTGCTCCGGGAACTGCCGCATCCCTGTCCCGCGACACTGGCCTGGGGCGCGCTGTTACATGATGTCGGCAAGCCGCCCACGTTTCGCACGGCCCCAGACCGCATTCGCTTCGACAATCACGTGGACGTGGGAGTAAAGATGGCGGAAGCAATTTGCCGGCGCTTGCGTTTTGCCAACGACGACACCGGGCACATTCTGGCCCTGGTGGCCAATCACATGCGTTTCTCCCATGTGCCGCAGATGAAGGACTCCACCTTCAAGAGATTTGTGCGCATGCCCGAGTTTGAGCAACACCTCGAATTGCACCGGCTGGACTGCCGCGCCAGTCACGGCGACCTGACTTCCTACAACTTCACGCGCCAGAGAATCGCCTCCATTCCGCCGGAGGCAATTCGTCCAGCATCGCTTATCAGCGGCGATGATCTGATCGCCGCCGGGTACGTGCCCGGGCCGCGTTTCAAGGAAATTCTTTCGCAGATCGAAGATGCCCAACTGGAAGGGCGTCTGCAGTCCAAAGCAAGTGCGCTGGAGTACGTGAAGCGGGAATTTCCCCTGCAACCAGACCGTTCCTGCCAGAACTGACCGGCAGGCGTAGGCTGTCAAGCCCCGCGCGGCGCGGGTTTATTCTCAAATGCTTGAGGTCAAACGAAATATATTTTCTGTTGGCATGTCCCATTGGGCGCCTGCAAATTGTTATGCTGCAAATATGGAGCGCTAATTTTTCCTCAGCCGGCGATTGCTGGGAGAATGGTAAAATCATTTTCACTCCCACGAAGAATTTGATCCATTGATGACCCGAACCCTGGAACAAGTCGGCGCAGGGCTGGAGAAAATCGTTGCTGGCAGTTTGCGGCGTGCCCCGGCGGGGCAAGGCCCTTTGCAGGCGTGGGCGCTGGTTTGCGGACAGGCCGTTGCGGCGCGGACCCGGGCGGTCGATTTCGCGCTGGGCAATCTTCGCGTGCAAGTCCCAGACGCCGGCTGGCGGGCTGAATTGCAGGCGCTGGCGCCTCAATATCTCGCTGTCATCAATCGCTACGTGGCTGAGAGCGTGACCCGGATTGAGTTTGTGGTCTTGGAGCCGGGCGGGGGCGCCCGCGCCCCACAAAGTGCGAGAACATGAAAGTTACCGAAAAGGATGTCGCTTATGTAGCCGATCTCGGGAACCTGGAGTTGACCGCGGAAGAGCGCACCCGTATGGTGCGCGACCTGAACTCCATTCTCGGTCACATTGACAGCCTGAACGAGTTGGACACGACGAATGTCCCACCCATGGCGCAGGTTTCGGACCGCTACGGCGTGGATCAGTCGAAGCAGGGAACTGAGCGCTTCTCCTATGCCAGCCGCGAAGATATCCACGAAGGCTTGCGCAAGTCGCTGCCCCATGACGTGACCTTGGAGAATGCTCCGGACTCAGATGGAACATTCTTCAAGGTGCCCAAGGTGATTGAGAGATAGCTGGAAAACTGTTGTTGGTCGTTGGCCGCTGGCCGTTGGCTAAAGCCAAATGCCAAAATCCAAAAATCAACGACCAACGACCAACGACCAACGAACCGCCCTGTGAATCTAGAGCTGCTAACCATTGATGCCGCCCGCTCCGCCGTGCAGGAACGCAAAACCAGCGCTGTGGCGCTGGCGGAGTCGTTTTACGCCAAGATCGCAAGTGACGATCCGAAGATTGGCGCGTTCCTGACTCTTTCGAAAGAGCGCGCGCTGGCCAAAGCCGCGGAGATGGACGCGCTCGCCGCAAAGGGCGAGAAGCTTCCGCCGCTGGGCGGTGTGCCGGTCGCAATCAAAGATGTGATGGTCACTAAGGGTGTTCGCACCACGGCGGGTTCAAAAATATTGGGTAATTATGTTCCGCCGTACGATTGCACTGCCGTGGCCCGGCTCGAGGCCGCTGGCGCCGTGGTCTTGGGCAAGTTGAACTGCGACGAATTCGCCATGGGTTCGTCAAACGAGAACTCAGCATGGAAGCCCGTGCACAATCCGCGCGATCTCAGCCGGGTTCCGGGCGGTTCTTCCGGAGGATCGGCGGCAGCCGTGGCTGCGGACATGGCGGTGGCGACGCTGGGCTCGGACACAGGCGGTTCGATTCGTCAGCCTGCTTCATTTTGTGGCGTGGTGGGGACGATGCCCACCTACGGCCGGGTTTCACGCTACGGCCTGATTGCGTTTGCTTCGTCGCTCGATCACATTGGCCCGCTGACGAAGACGGTGAAGGATGCCGCCATCGTGTTGCGAACCATTGCTGGCCGCGACCCCATGGATTCCACTTCCGCCGATGTTCCGGTCCCGGATTACGTCGCCGAGTTGGACAAACCGGTACGCGGACTGAAGATCGGCGTGGCCAAAGAGTATCTGGGAGAAGGTCTGGACAAGGAAGTTCGCAGCGCGATCGAAGCCGCGATTCAGAAACTGGCCCAGCAGGGCTGCGACATCGTGGAAGTGTCGCTGCCCCACACAAAGTATGCTATCCCGGCGTACTACATTGTGGCCACGGCGGAGGCTTCATCGAACCTGGCCCGCTTTGATGGTGTGCGCTATGGATACCGGGCCAAGGATGCGCATGCACTTTCGGAAATGTACCGCCGCAGCCGCGATCAGGCTTTTGGCGCGGAAGTAAAGCGCCGCATCATGCTGGGAACCTACGCGCTGAGCGCGGGCTACTACGATGCCTACTATCTGAAGGCACAAAAAGTGCGCACCTTGCTGACCCGTGACTTCGAAGAGGCGTTCCGGAAGGTGGATGCTATCGTGGCTCCGGTCAGTCCCACGGCAGCCTTCAAGCTGGGCGAAAAAGTGGACGACCCGCTGGCCATGTATCTGGCGGACATCTACACCGTGACCGCGGACCTGGCGGGGATCCCGGGAATTTCCGTGCCCTGTGGCCAAACCAAAGAAAAGTTGCCCATCGGATTGCAGATTTTGGGTCGGCATTTCGACGAGAGCACGATTTTGCGGGTCGCGCAAGCGAGCGAAAAGGCAGCGTAAGTAAAGAAGTTTCAGGTTCTTGTTGTACAGACAATCGCCATCGGCTTCGGCTGATGGCGATTTTATTTTTGGCCACCGGCCGCGGCGGGGGCTGGCTGTCCGGCCGAGCGCAGCTTTTGGAAATTGATCAGGGAGAAAAACAATCATGAAGGCGAATTCGATGAGCAAAACCTTGCTGGCCATTGTTCTGAGCATTTCACTAATCACCACCGGTTGCAGCGCCCAGTGGATCAGTGTGGCCTTGGCCGATTTGCCGGTGCTTACACACGCCTTGAACATCGCGGCGTTGGTGGCAACCCTGCAAGCGGGGAAGCAGTTGACTCCCGCCGAGGCCCTGGCCATCCAGAACATCTCCGCCGAGGCCAGCAAAGATCTGACACTTCTGCAGTCGTTATACAACTCCTACAAAACGAGTCCGAGCCCGGACACACTACAGAAGATCGAGAGTCTGATTCAGGACATGAACCAGAACCTGCCGGCACTCCTGCAGGCAGCCCACGTCAGCGACCCGGCGCTTTCTGCGCGAATCACGGCCGCAGTGAACCTGATCCTCACCAGCGTGAGCAGTTTTGCCTCGTTGATTCCGCAGCCACCGTCAGCATCGGCGAAGACCTCGCGGCTCAACACCGCCATTCCTCACCCCACAGACTTGAAGCGGCAGTGGAACCAGCAGGTGTGCGCCCCCAGCGGCAACGCAGCCCTTGATGCCGCGCTCAGCGAACGAGTCTTACGATAACCGCCTAGAAACTGGGAACTGAAGATCTCGAAGCCAGAAACTCAAAAACCAGTTGCCGGAAACCAGTTGCCAGAAACCAGTTGCCGGAAACCAGTTCTCTGTTCTCAGTTGCATTCGAGGTTTTCCAGATGACGCTACCGGTGATTGCGATTACGAATGCACCCACCTGCCCTGAGCGACAAGCGGGTCGCGGCTGCGATTCCAGCTTTGCAACGTCAGGTCACGGTCGATTTCAGGGCCTATTGGGAAACGGATTGCCAGTTGACGTTCTTGCCCGGGCAGGAGCCGCTTGCCGAAGGATGGTGGCAGATTTCCGTGACTGACAACCCGGATCAGGCGGGCGCGCTCGGCTATCACGAATTGACCAGCCAGAGAACACCCTTGGGCAAGGTCTTTGCGGGTCTTGATCTCCAGAGTGGCGGGTCGTGGACGGTCACACTGAGCCACGAGTTACTCGAGATGCTGGCCGACCCGTGGATCAACTGGTGCGCGCAAGGTTCGGACGGAAAGATTTATGCGCTGGAAGTCTGTGACGCCGTCGAAGCCGACCGGTTGGGTTACGAGATCGATGGCGTGCTGGTTTCTGATTTCATTACGCCCTCGTGGTTTGAGCCCGCACATGCCGATCGTGTGGACTTCAAGCGGCGCGTCTTGCATCCGCTGCAGCTGGCTGCGGGAGGATACATCTCGTTGCTGGATGCCGGAGGGTGGACACAGGTGGCGGCACAGGGCGAGACCGTAGTTCCAATTCCCTGGGGAAGCAGGAGGTAACGGCGCAACATGGGAAGGGCGGGCTGGAGAAAAAGTCTGCCGCGCGTGTAGCAGGGAATCTACTTTCTGCGCCAGCGAACCCCATCCTTAGTGATTTCGACGAGCAGGCCGGCTGAAGTCAATCCGGCGCGGATGGCATCCGATGCCTGAAAATTACGCGCCCGACGAGCGGCTTCCATCTCCGCAATTTTCTCTTCGATCGCGGTATCAGACAGACTCAGTGTTCCGACGGCATCAAGCAACTCCTGACTGATGTCCTGCTCTCGTCCCTCGGCCTTCGCCCAATCCAGAACCGCTTTCATCTTGGGCGCATCGTCATCTCGCAGAACGGCAAAGATTTCGTCAAACTTGTCGAGCGCGGCCAGCAGCGGCGCAACATCGTTTTCCTTCATCTGTCCGCTGTCGATCGCGATGTTGGTCTTGCGCACCATGTCAAAGATGGCGGCCTGGGCCTGCGCCGTGTTGAGATCGTCGTTCAGAGCGGAAGTCATGCGTTCCACGGCTTCGGCGGCCGGATTCGAATCGGTGGAACCGGCGGGGAATTGGCCGGTCTTCAGGCGCAACTGGACATTCCGCAACTTTTCCACGTTGCTTGCCATTTGTTTCAATCCGTCGAAGGTAAAGTTCAACTGGTGGCGATAGGGAACGGACGCCAACAACAGGCGGATGGCAGAGGGTTTGTAACCCCGGAGCGCCAAGTCACGCAAGGTAAAGAAATTGCCCGCGCTCTTGGACATCTTTTCGCCTTCGACCAGAAGAAAACGGGCGTGGAACCAGAAGTGTACAAAAGGCTTTCCGGTCAGCGCTTCGGACTGGGCGATTTCGTTTTCATGATGGGGGAAGATGAGGTCTTCGCCTCCGGCATGCAGGTCGAACGTTTCTCCCAATTCCTCCATGGACATGGCAGAGCACTCGATGTGCCAGCCGGGACGTCCCCGTCCTATCGGACTCTCCCAAAATGCTTCCCCTGGTTTGGGTGCCTTCCATAGCGCGAAGTCGCGGGCATTGTCTTTTTCGTACTCGTCCACGTCCACGCGCGCACCGTCTTCCATTCCCCCGAAATCTTTCCTGGACAGCTTGCCGTAGGCGGGAAACTTGGCGATGCGAAAGTAATAAGACCCGTCGTCCGTACGATAAGCAAAGCCCTTCTTTACCAGGGCCGCGACGAAGTGCGCCATCTCTTCGATATAGTCGGTGGCGCGGGCCAGAACCGGCTGCTCGATGTTCAGTGTCGCGCTGTCTTCGAGAAACGCCTTCTCATATTTCGCGGTGTAGGCCTTGACGCTCAACCCCTCCTTGGTCGAGTTGCGGATGATCTTGTCGTCCACGTCGGTAATGTTCATGACGTGGCGAACCCGGAACCCGCTCTGCAGCAAGAAACGGCGCAAAATGTCGACCGCGACAAAGGTCCGGAAGTTGCCGATGTGACCGTAGTCGTACACGGTGGGCCCGCAGGCATACATCCTCACTTCATTATTTTCCAGGGGATGGAATTCTTCGATCTTGGCAGACAGCGTGTTGTACAGGCGCAAAGCCATGTGTGGAAAAACTTGCGGACAGAATCGTTCATTCTAGGGGGACACGGGAAACAGGGTCAAATCGAGATCCTGCCGGAGTAGTCAGGTGCGAGGTACAACCCGCAAAATGCATGAACTACGAAGTACCACGAAGGCCTTGGTCTCACTGGTTTCCTTCGGGTACCTTCGTGCCTTTCGTGGTTAAGTTTTCGGAAACTGACCAACTACGCCCCCCGCCGATTTCGTGACCTCGGCAGGGGCTTGGTTCGCAGCGTGCAGGCGTTGACCCACCAGAAAGACATAGTGCAGTGCCGAAACCACGGTGAAAGCCACCGTGGCATGGAGAAATGTGGTCTGCGTGAGCCAGATCCAGCGGCTGTGCCTGATCTGAAACAGCATCACGAAGAAAATCGCCGCCACCTGGGCAAAGGTGTTGGCCTTGCCAAAGATGCTGGGACGGAAGTCGCGCAGGCCGGCGATGGCGTAGAGCACCGCGCTGGCGCACAGGATCGAGATATCGCGGCTGAAGACGAGCACGGTATACTTCCACGCAATCTTATGCAGAATAGCGAGCACCATGAACATGGTACTGAGCAGAAGCTTGTCCGCGATGGGGTCTAGGTACTGGCCGAGCAAGGTCTGCTGCTTAAGCGTCCGTGCCAGTAGTCCATCCAGGCCGTCGCTGAAACCCGCCAGCACAAATAGCACGAGCGCCCAGCGGTAGTGGCCGGCCACCAGATTGATCACGATGAAGGGCACGAACATCATGCGCAGCAAGGTCAACTGGTTGGGCGCAGTGAGCAGCTGGGACAACTTCATTTCAGCTCTCCGCCCGGATGGAACCCGGCGGCCAGATTGGCGGTGAGCACCGAAGCCGGATCCAGGCCGGTCTTGGCGGTGAAACGCTGAGAAAGGGAAGGAATGTTGCCATCCGGGAAATCAAGCTCCACCCGCTCGATGCGATGCATGGGAAAGAAGAGCACACCCGAAGAAGCGGGACCGCCTGCTTTGATCATGGAAACCAGCTCTTCGAACGAACCCAGTTCGATGCCGGCGAGGCTGAGTCCCTGGGTAGTCAAAGCCAGAATTGCGCCCCAGAATTTCTCCCGAGGATTTCCCAGGGTCATAAGCACCATCGCGCCGGGCTGAAACGGATTCTCAATCACGGCGACGCGGGTGTCGCGTGAGTCGTCAGGGGCCATACAGGATTGTCGCCGTGAAGGGGGAGACTTTGCAACTGCGCGGTGTTGTCATTTTAAGCTTGCGAAGCATCTGACGTGGAGCACACATGCGGCGGACGGGGGATTGGGTGGGTGCACGCCAGATTCTCCACGACTAGACTCCCTCACGATGATCTCGGGGTTGTTCGGGAGATCGCGCTTGGATCGCGAAGCCACCTAGTCTTCGGGTGCGGGTTCGTTCGGCGCAGTTTCGGCCGGGGCAAGAGGCAATTGCGACGCGCTGCTCAGCAGTCCGCGCTCCTGGGGCGTGAACTCACTCTTGAAGCGATCGGATTCAATGACCTGCTGACGCTGCGCGGGAGGCATGGCGCTGAGATCGCGGATCGCGGTTCGCAGTTTTTGGCGACGATCCGGAGGCAGATCTCTGAGTTGCGAAAAAAGCTGCCGCGCCTGCTGCTTCTGGTCAGGAGTCAGGTGCTCCCAGGTTTCCATGCGTTGCAGGATGCGGTTCTGCTGCTGCGGCGGGAGGCTGCTGAAGTGCTGCAGCCGCTCCCTTAATATCTGCTGCCGCGCCGGCGGGAGGCTGCGGAACTGGGGATCGTTTTCGAGAGCTTTCTGCTGCTGATCGGGAGGCAGGTCCTTGTAGCGGCGCAACCACTGTCCCGCGTGATTGCCCCGTGCTTGTTGCCGTGCCTCTTGCCTTAGCTGGCGTTTTTCAGCGAAACGGCCCTGGGCCCAACCAGGAGAAGTGGCACACGCCAGCACCAGGGCCGCCGTCGCTGCCTTCATCGTGATGGACTTTAGTACGGACACTGTTTGTAATTCTCCCGATTCGCACCTCGCCACCAGCGATCCAAATCCGGCACCACAAAACGACTGCCATAAGAGACCACGAAATGCCTACGGATTGGCGGTCACATCCGACTGCACCGCGAGGTCATCGAGCACATCGAAGTCGGAGTACAGATTCTGATTTTTCTCCAGCGCCTGCAAATCTCCCACCGCCGTGCCCGGCTCTGCCGGAGCTTGCGGGCCCACTGCCGCCAGGGGAGACACGGCATTGCTTCCCCGCTCACCGCTGTTCATCTGAACCAGACTTACGCCGACCACCATGAGCAGCGCAAACGAAGCCGCCAGCACCGGTTTACGCAGCCAGCGCATCCACCCGGCGGTTTGCTTTGCGCTTTCCTCGCGCAAACGGGCGCGCATGCGGACATCAAAATACGGCGACGGATCCGGCGCTTGCCACTCGTCCAGCAGTGACATGGTCTGGCGGAAGGCCTCGAGCTTGCCGGCACACTCCGCGCAGGAGTCGAGATGGGCCTTTACTTCGGGCGTGACCGCGGTGAGTCCAGCGGCCACATCCGGCATTACTTCACGGGCTTCATTGCACTTCATAAGTGCTTCCTTTACACAAACTCTTTGAGCTGTTCGCGCAGCGTTTCATAAGCACGAAACAGCAAGGACTTGGTGGCCGATTCGCTCAACTTCAATACATCGGCAATCTCGCGATACTCCATCTGCTGATATTTGTGCATCACTACCGCCATTCTCTGTCGCTCGGGCAGGGCCTGCACGCGCTGCCGAATGGCGGCTACCCGCTCCCTCCGCACGATCGCGTCCTCGGCGCTGGGGGTGTGGTCGGGCAGGTCGAGGGTGTGTCCGCTCTCCTGGTCCGGTTCGTCCAGGCTGACGGTATTCTCGGGACGCTCGTGGCGCGTATCGCGCGCATGATTGACCGCCAGATTGGTCGCGATGCGATACAGCCAGGTGGTGAACTTGGCGCTGGCCTCGTAACTTTCGCGCGAGCGATAAACCCGCAGAAAAACTTCCTGGGCGAGATCTTCCGCGGCAGCATTGTTGTGCGCCATGCGGAACATGAAGCTCACCATCGGCCGGCGGTATTTCTGCACCAGATATTCGAACGCCGAATCGTCGCCGGCTTTCACCTGCAGCATGATGTCGGCATCGCTGAGCCCTGCGCCGGACACCCCTGCTTCGCCCGCGAAAGGTGCCTGCTGCGGCACGCCCCCCATGGCGAGTAACCCGCGATCCATGGCTACGCTGCTCACATCTGTTTCAACCCCTGAAGAGGACGAAAGTTGCGCCTCGTCCGCTTCCGGATCCCCTCTGGAAGTGCCTTTGGTACTGTGGGCTACGGTTACTTTGGCGGGTCTGGGGTCGGTTGGCATCGCAGTGTGGCGCCTGCGCCCCGGCAGAGACCGCTTGACCGGCCGGAAGCCGCAGCACGATCAGGCTACCACGCTCTCAGGATACGCGAAACTGGTTCGTTTGCTAGAATATAGCGGCAGTCGAGTTGGGCGCTTAACTCAGCGGTAGAGTGCCATCCTCACACGGTGGAAGTCGTAGGTTCAAATCCTACAGCGCCCACCATCTCATCCCTCCGATGTGATGGGGAGTCACCATCCACGTGGTTGGGCCAGCTCACCAGGAACTGAAAAGTAGCTGGGCGCTCCGTACCCACAACGAGCGGAGGAGCTGCGTTGATCTATGCCATCGCCGCCGCGATCTGCCCGGAATAAATAATGCCCCCTTGCGCGGAATGAAACGGTGAACGCGGCCGGGGTAATGTGCCCGCTGACGTCCGCATTCCGGCTAGAGTGGCCCCGAGACGCGAGACCGGACATGCCCTTCTTTCTAAACCTCGGTCACTTGGCGTACATCCTTTGCTGGGCTAATCTGAATCCATATTCAGAATGGCGACCGCCGGCCTTGGCCACCGGCACAACGCGACAAACTAGATATTCACAGGAGAGCAGTAATGCCCAGGACCCCGGTCTGCCCGATCCGCCCGATCCGCAAGAGGGTTGTGATCTCCAGCGTTGTCTTCATCTTTACCCTGATAGTCTTGGCGGGCGCAGCTTCGGCGCAAACCCACAACCGCATCACGCGGAGGATTGCCGACACCGAACCGGTCGTGCTTTCATCACCGAATCCCCGGACTCTCATGGCGCTCGATCAGGGCCGCGTTGAAGGCAACATGAGCATCAACCACGCCGCCATCGTATTCAAGCTGGACCCCGCCCAGCAGGCTGAACTGGACAAATTACTCGCGGAACAGCAGGACCCGCACTCGGCCAACTATCGCAAGTGGCTGACTCCGGAGCAGTACGCGGCGCGCTTTGGCATGAGCGCCAGCGACCTCGAGCAGGTGACTTCGTGGCTGAAATCGCAAGGCCTGACTGTGGACGGCCTCTCCCGCGCCCGCACCCGCGTCTTCTTCAGTGGAACTGCGGCCCAGGTGGAAAGCGTCTTCCACACCGAGCTTCACCGCTACCTGTGGAACGGAGAGACGAGCCTGGCGAATGCCACAGAGATCTCCGTTCCGGAGGCGATTTCCGGCATGGTGCTCGGCGTCCGCGGTTTGGAAACCTTCCGTCCCCGGCCCCGCGCGCGCGTGGCTCGGCCGAACTTCACCTCGCATGTCTCGGGAAGTCATTTCGTGGCACCCGGCGATTTTGCGACGATCTATAACCTCAAACCCCTATACGACAGCGGACTCGATGGAACGGGAGAGACGATCGCCGTCGTGGGACAGACCCAGATTAATACCGCCGATATTGATGCCTTCCGCAGCGCTGCCGGGTTGCCCCCTAGAAATCTTCAGTTGGTGACGGTGAACGGCACCGGGTTCTCTGCCGGCGACGAAGTCGAGGCCGATCTCGACGTGGAGTGGTCCGGCGCCGTGGCTAAGGGTGCAGCGATTCTCTACGTGTACACCGGCAGCAATTCCAGCCAGAACGTTTTTAACGCGCTCGAATATGCCATCGACAACGACCTGGCGCCGGTGATCAGCACCAGCTACGGTAATTGCGAAGCGAATTTGGGTTCATTTACTGCCACCCTGCGAACCGACATTCAGCAGGCCAATTCACAGGGCCAGACGGTCACGGCTGCATCGGGCGATGCCGGAGCCGCAGACTGTGAATTGCAAACCGCCAAGTCTGCCACCCACGGCCTCGCGGTAGATTCGCCGGCCAGCGTTCCCGAGGTGACGGCCGTCGGCGGCGCTGAATTTACCGGAGATGCTACCGGCACAGTATCTGGAGGCGACGCCAGCGCCGATCCACCGTACTGGGGCGGCACCACGGGTGGGAACGACAATATCAGTTCGGCCCTGATCTATATTCCGGAAATCGCCTGGAATGACACCGCCGCCTCGATCGCTACCCCGACGGGAGGTCTTTCCGCCACCGGCGGCGGAGTGAGCACAGTGTTTAACAAGCCCGCCTGGCAGACCGCCCTGACCCCCGCCGACGGTCATCGCGATGTTCCTGATGTCTCTTTGACCGCTTCCCCCAACCACGACGGCTCGCTTATATGTTCGCAGGCTGCGGTCACGTCGAGTGGATCAAGCGCCACAAGTTGTACGAGTGGATTCAGAGACAGCGCTGGGAACCTTTCGCCGGTTGGCGGAACATCGGTGGGTTCACCGGCCTTTGCCGGAATTGTCGCGATCCTCGACCAGGCGACGCAATCAGGCGGTTTGGGTAACATCAATCCCACCCTTTACAGCCTGGGAGGAACGGGTGCGTTTCACGACATCACGACTGGCGACAATATTGTTCCCTGCACGTCGGGCACGCCGTCCGGCGGTTCCGCGTCGCTACGTTGTCCTACCTCAGCTCCCTTTCAGATCGGGTACAGCGCTGCTGCCGGATACGACCTGGTCACCGGCCTGGGCTCGGTCAACGCCAATGTGCTGGCGACCACATGGCCCGGCTTTGTGCTGACTCCAGACTATTCCGTGGGTGGCACTCCTGTAAGCATCACTTCAGCGGGACAAGGCGGCACTTCGACCATCACCGTCACCCCAACCAACGGTTTTGCAGGCACGGTGGATTTGGCCTGCGCGCTGACTCCAGCATCCACTACCGCGGGCGTGACCTGCAGCGTTCCAGCATCGGTTTCACTGAGTGGATCGAGTCAGACGGCAAGCCTTACTATCTCCACGACCGCGCCGCACGTGCTCTCCGGTGCTTCCGGTTTGGCGCAGGGTCCACCGGGATGGGGCTGGTTGGCAGGCAGCACCGGCGCCCTTTTTGCCGGCATTTGTTTCCTTGGCGTGCCCTCGCGCCGTCGTCGCATCACGGGGCTGGGACTCATGCTGCTGGTATTTTTCGCTGCTGGCGTCGGCTGTGGCGGCGGGAGCAGCAGCGGCGGCGGATCCGCACAGACCGGCGGAACGCCCAAAGGCACCTACAACATTACAGTGACGGCCACCAGCGGCTCGTTGTCCCACACCGCCAGCGTCGCCGTAACCGTACAGTAGGCCGGGTGGGACGTCCAATGTGGATCGGACACCCCTGTCCGACGCCTTTGATTTTGGGTTTTGATGTTGTTTTTTGACCTGATGGTCTTATTTCCTAAGGGCAACTTCAAGAGCGTCGCACAGGAGTGTCCGACCCACACACCACATCTCCGACCCACACCAGCACCAACTCTGACCCACGCACCAAAGCTACAGATCGACGGCTGTGGTGTTGCCGCCGCAGACCAGGACGCCTACCCGCTCTCCTAGCTGTGGCTGGTAGCGCCGCGACAGAAGGGCCGAGAAGGCGGCTGCACCACCCGGTTCGGCGACCACCCTCAGCACTTTCCACAGCGCACACTGAGCTTGCTGAATGGCTTGGTCGGAAACCAGCAGCACATGCTTTACATGCGCCTGGGCGATGGGGAACGTGAGTTCGCCAACTCGCTTCGGGGCCAGCGAGTCAGCGGCGATGCCTCCCGCTTCAGCGTCAACCGGGCGCCCCGCCTCTAACGCCCGGGTGAGAGTGGGCGCGGCTTCGGGTTCCACGCCTATGATTTTGATTCGTTCTCCATACCAGGCAGCGATACCACCGATTAGTCCGCCTCCTCCCACCGCTACGATAAGACTGTCGAGCCGGGGAGCCTGCTCTTCAAACTCCAGGCCCACCGTGCCCTGACCCAGCAGGGTTTCCCACTGATCGTAGGCGTGGATGACGAGTGCTCCGGATTGTGCCACCCACTCCGCACTCGCGGCCAGCGCATCGGCATAGCGTTCTCCGGTGATCACCAGGTCGGCGCCGCATTCTCTGATGCGCTCCAACTTGGTCGGCGACGCCACTTCCGGAACGAAGATTCTGGCCGGCTTCTTCAGCTTCATGGCGGCAAAGGCCACAGCCACGCCGTGATTGCCGCCCGAGGCCGCGACCACGCCCGCTGCAGGGACATCGCGCAGCAGCAGGTTGGCGAATGCTCCCCGGGCCTTGAATGATCCGGCATGCTGCAGTGACTCCAGCTTGAGGACCAGGCGGATACCGTCGAGGCCGAAATCCGAGCCGGCGACTTCCACTACGGGTGTGCGCCGGACATGGGGACGGATTGTTCCATAAGTGCTGGCGATGCCTTCCCGGTCGATGAGCATGGGGTGGCGGAGGGTAGTTTCAGGGTGCATAACGCAATCATAATCGGACTTGAACATTTTCTGCCGACATGCCGATAAAGGGGGCGTGAACGCTCCTGCACCCGCACCCGACCCTCGTGGGCCCAAGGCTGTTCCTGGGCCTGGACTGCGTTTTGTCGCCCGCCAGCCGATTCTTACCAAGGACGAGAAAGTCTTCGGCTATGAACTGCTGTTTCGCGACGGCATCGAGGACTATTTCTGCCCTAAAGATCCTGAGGCAGCCTCGAAAATCATGTTGGATAGTTCGCTGATCATGGGACTCGACGTCCTGTGCAACGGCGGCCGCGCCTTCGTCAACTGCACTCGCGACATGCTGTTGAAGGACTATGTAACCCTGTTGCCTTCTAGCCTAACCGTGGTCGAGATTCTGGAAAGCGTGGAACCGGATGAACTGGTAATGGCTGCTTGCCAGCGCCTCAAGGAAGCCGGGTACATGATCGCGCTCGATGACTTCGGGGTGGATGACAGACGGGAAGCACTGACCGACGTGGCCGACATCATCAAGGTCGATGTCCGCAGCACCACTCCCGAGCAGCGTGCCGCGCTGGTGAGGCGCTACGGACCGTGGCGCTGCCGCATGCTGGCCGAGAAGGTTGAAACCCGCGAGGAATTTCTGGCCGCCCAGAAGGCGGGCTTTGCCTACTTCCAGGGTTACTTTTTTCGCAAGCCGGAGACGGTCAGAACGCACGCCGTTCCCGGCAACCGGCTCAACTACATAAAGATGCTGCAGGTAGTTTCCAAGCCTGAACTGGAACCGCGGGAAATCGAAAACGCCATCAAGGGCGAGGCCTCGCTGTGCTATCGCCTGCTGCGCTACATGAACTCCGCCAGCTTCGGTTTTGCCAGCGAGATCCACTCCGTGCGGCACGCCCTCGCGATCATGGGAGAACGGGAGGTCAGGCGCTGGGTCCGGCTGGTGGTCACGCTGGCCGCGGGACAGAACAAGTCGAGCGACCTGGTGCTTTCCGCCATGGTGCGGGCCCGCTTCTGCGAATTGCTCTCGTCCAAGATCAAGCACGGCGAATCCGATTTGTTCCTGCTCGGGCTGCTCTCCCTGATGGATGCGATCCTTGAGATTCCCATGTCGGAAGTGCTGGAGAAGGTGTCCATCGATCAGGAGACCAAGGCCGTACTTCTGGGCGAAACCAGCCACCTGCGACCGCTGTACCAGCTGATGCTGGCGCAGGAGTCGGGAGATTGGCAGGGAAGTGCTGCAGTGTCCAGATCGCTGAAGCTGGCGGAAAGCGAAGTCGCTGAACAATACTGGCAGGCGATGCAGTGGGCGCGGGAGATGAGCGGTCAGTAAGTTCCCCCCC